>Ga0157364_1006809_pt1 | contig 11786 bp, 8 predicted proteins | sample AttsexASBM2_FD_111476 | JGI IMG/M metagenome (GOLD analysis project Ga0157364, IMG submission 111476) | Fungus gardens microbial communities from leaf cutter ant in Ribeirão Preto, State of São Paulo, Brazil - Atta sexdens ASBM2 | ecosystem: Host-associated > Fungi > Mycelium > Unclassified ...
AGAAATTGAGGAGAAATCTAGATAAAGGTTGCTCACCACCAACTTATTAATTATGCATCCAAGTCCACAAACAGACCTATCATATTGAGAATACAGAGTTAAAAGAAACTGAGAGAGATGAAACTGGGAAAACTATTTATAAAAATAAGAAAGCAAGCTATTTGAGCACTCATGGAGGCTTAGAAGAAGGAGGTTGTTCTTAAGGAGAGAAAGCAAAGGCACTTGGATGCTCCTTCAAAAGGTTGACAAGGTCCTTAATTGATGGAGATAGTTCAATCAAGGAACTGTGAGCAGTTTGCAAGGATATGTCAACATGTTTTCACCTAACAAGACATTGTGTAAAGAGACCCACCACTTCACCAAAATTTAAGTCACCAACACTGTCAATGTCTATTGTCAACTTCACAGACTTCTCTTCTTTTAAGATTCAAGTCTCAACTCTGCTACAAACCTTGTTGGACATCTCCTTAACATTGTATCTATGATTACATGTAATGTTCGAGGTCTTTCCATTAGGATATCTGACCACCTAGCTCTATTATTCTGTAGTTAGGTTAGCAAATATTCTGTCTGATGTCTTGCTTGATGGGGATGAACTTCTAAGTATTTAGAGTAGCTGTTGTCTCTGGAGAACTTCATTCTGTTTTCTTAGGATTCCCTGGAGATAAGTTGTGTACTTAGTAATGGTGAACAATATAGCTTAGGGTTTTCTGGAGATTGTAAACTCTATATAACCCTATGGACTTTGTCTAGTTGCTCTAATACATTGGGTATGCTTTGTAAGGAAAAGGTATTGTCTATACTTCTCAATAGGAGCATGATTAAGAATAGCTCTAGTTGTTCTAGCATATAATGTGACCAACTGGTCAATGTGAAGGAGCCAACTATTATTCTTTAAGTAGCTAGGCTGAAAGAGCTTGTAATCCTTGTCTCTAAGAGTAAGGAAATGGTACTCTTGAACAGTAGGATGATTGGAGGATATCTTCCAAACATTTAGACATGAAAGGATACTCTTGGAGTAAAGAAATTTAATAGAAGTTGTTGGATAAAGTCTAATAGCTACTCTAGTGTTAGTTACATTATTATAGACCAGTTAGTGTAAAGGTTACTCAGCATTGCTTGGAAAGTCCTAGAATTCAATTCTATAGTTAAGGCTATAAGAGAAGAATTGTCAAAGTTGAAGATGGCAGACTTTATCTATTTTCATTTTTCTTTTCTATTTTATTTTCTTATTTTGGACTTAGAGTTAAGGATTAGCATAATATCACACATCTGTCACATGTTACACAATACAGTTACAATCATAGTCACACAATCACATAGAACATAGAATATTGTAGAAGGTTCTAGAACAATGATATTATACAGTATGTATTACACATGTTGATCTTAAGATAAATACATGCTCTTTAGAATAGACTAGGTTTAGTGTAACATGGACCATGAGCCCAGCATATGTAAGATAGACAGATTGTACTTAAGAACTTCATTGAGTTCTCTTGTGTTAACCCTAATACAAGGTTTCTATTTTAACTTTACTCTATAAGTCTTAAGTTGTAGCAAGAATAATCTAAGTGTAAAGTAGACAGTCAAGGAATAGGCTTGTTCAGAATGTACAGAGAGATCCACTACCTTTCTATTAGAGTCTAAAGAGTTAGTAATAAGAATATGTTTAATGTCCAAACTAGTAGTCTTGGTAATATCTAGTCTTATAGTAAATAGCTCAGTATCAGGAGTAGTTGTCTGTTTTTGAAGGGTATAGTACTTGTATCAGTGATGACAATAAAAGTAGAGAAAAGGGAAAAAGCCTTAAAACACAAGCAGTCAAGAGAATTTAGATAGGATTTGCAATTGTTGAGACTTAAGTAATTGCAAGGGTGAAAGAAGATGTATTTTCATGCTTCTTTTACTTATATCACCATCTTGTATAGTAACACCTAGCAGTGAATTAGTAAATATATTGTATCTCATATGTCCAAACATCCTAAGCACATACCAAGAGTATAGTTGAATCATGAAATCCAAGAAACCAAGTTACAACAAAATTCCCTATGACAAGCCAAACAATGAAAGAATTATTTGGCTGCCTCCTCTATTTACTAATGAAAAGACTGGTTGGTTGCCTCCTCAGAATATGTCTCAAGGCTCAAAAGCTCTTCATGACAATATTCCTGACACTTCCATAGCTGTAAATTCTCCAGCTATGAATACTAATACAAATTCTGGTAATGATTCTTCCCCCTTCCTCTACTAACTTCTTACAGATATATAGTCTGCAAAAGTAAACATGCTTGTAGGACTTAACACACTGCAAACTCAAGACAGTCATCTGGAATTCTCAGTAATACCATATGCTGAGAACCAATCTATAGATCCAGATCTCTAGGATGGTGTCTTCTCTCCCATTTTACTATTTGAGGTTAAGAAATTCCTTAGCAGTGATGTTCAAAACATCACATGCTCACTTCTCCAAATAGGAACATTTATTTAACAATATCACTTAGACAACAAACTGGTATCAGATTATCTGGAACTTATAGAAATTGGTACTACACTTTGGCAGCTAATTAATATAATTTTTGAGTTTAAATGGGACAGACTCCCTGTGGATAAAAACAATTATTCCTTTTGAAAACATATAGCTTAACACTTTGTTGTTAAACCTATAACAGAGCCTAATTCCAAGGAAGCTTCTATAGCCCCAACATTTCCTCACAGGCAGCTCCTAGTATCCCAATTGTTTTTTCTTGGCCAAGCAAAGTGTCAAGATTGTTGATGGTGGACTTTATTTTATTTTTCCCTTTTCACTTTATTTTACTTTACTTTTCCTTTTTATTCTTTCTATTTTTAGAACAACTCGGGTTAGGGTTTATCAGTCACACTGTCACATCAGTCACAAGACTGATCACGGAACTTGGGAGAATAAAGTAGAAGGTTCTAGAACAAAGTGACGTCATACAGCATGGACAACACATGCTGGCCTCATGGTATACTCATGGTCATTTAGGGTAGGGTGCACAGTAGCTAGCACGGACCATGGATAATAGTATATAAGGTAGACTACTTTGTATTAGGAACTCTATCGAGTTCTCTTGTGTCACTCAATACAAGAGTTAGTTCTGTGCTTAAACACTTTGAGCATTGAATCATAACACAAAGAGTCTTTAGCCAAGTCAAAATAATCAAACTACCAACTTGAACTAATAACAAGAAGTTATATGCTCAGGCTTAAAATTGAATGTAAAAGATATCATCTGTATTAAAGATGCTTTTCCAAGCCTTCCTCTCAAGAAAATTGTAGAAGTCAATGATATTCTTAATATATCAAAGTTGGTCAAATCTCATATTAATAATACCATTAGAGAACCATTGAGGAAACAAATCATCATTTCTATAAATCAGTCTAACATGAGTGTTATCATCAATTATGCTAACACTTTCATCAGAAATATTAACAATCATCTTTGTGAACACAACTTGAATACTGTTTCTGACTTCATCAGATTAGAAGATTATGGAGTCATAATCATTACTAATCAAGCTGATTCTTAAGACATGAACATCATTGAGAAGTGCATCAAGGAATCTGAGAGCATCAATTCAGAATATGTCAATAGTCCACAACTTCCCAAGTTAAAGTTGTACTTGAAAATCTTAGGTTTTTCTTACTTAGCAGAGGGTACTAACCAGCCAATTACCTCTGAAATAGTTACCTCTGAAATAGTTACAGAGGCTATCCAACAGATGTATATCTTTAAAGATGTTACTCTTACTTTAAAGCCCTACATAATCAAAGTATTATCCAACTCTGATTCAGCTGTAGTCTGGATCAACATTTGGGACTCAAAAAATGGTTCCATTGCCAAATCCATCATCAACCAATGTTTCAACATGAGAAAGTATATTGCTACCATTTGTGATACCAACATGAATCTAGGAGTTCCACAGTGTAAGAACTATTGGAAATGGGGCTACTCAACACTTATGTGCCAATCACACACATTCAGATGCTCCAAATGCTATGGACCTTACAACACTAAGCATCATAGGGAGAAAGCATAGTGCTGCAAAGAAATCAAGAAATCAAAACCTCCAAGACTTGTTACAAAGAAAGATAAGCCTTGCTTTCATATTTTCAAATATGTCAACTGTAAAGGGGACCATCAAGCAGACAGTTCCAGCTGTTCTTATTGGAGAGAATGTTTCAACAGAGAGTAGTATGGTAGAAAACAACAGGAGTTTAATCAAGGATAGAGTTTAGTAATAATTCAATTTACATGTTGTTTGTCCATGAATATATGTAGCTACAAAGTAGTTACCATAGACTATCATTGTGCCCTGCATTATAAATTGTTGATTTTTTTAAAAAAAAGGAGATATATTTAGAAAAGTTGTGTCACATTTAAATCAAGTCACATTTGTTCCAGCCTATAGATGATGCTTCCCAACTCTTCCAACTCATCTGTACTTCCAAATCTCTTCTAGTATGGATCATCTCTTCTATTTTACCTTAGACATCCTTGATGGTCTTCTTAACAATTTCATGAATCTTCATTCCAGTATTTGAGGACCATTCAGAACTAGGGGAACTTGCTTACAGTCTCTATTTCTAAATAACTACTTTAGATAGAATACTTAGTATATAAGGCAGTAATTATACTGTAATCTCTTATCCTGAAAATCAACCAAAACTAGCATTCTCTTTCAGTATTAGTAATGACACACCTTTCAATCTTCCAGTGAACTTGTCTTCCAGACATTCTGAGTATTTCTTTTGAAATATACAACTAGTATGATTAGTAGAGGTGTAGTATATAAGTTGAAGCCAAAAGTCATTCTAACACCCATGTTCTATATATTTGGATAATGCAAGTTGCCAATTGGACTTCCAAGAACCTACTATTGGGTCTTGGATAATGAGGTGTGAACTATATTTAACAATCTCTAAGATTACTATCTACAGTTGCACATTTTTTGTTGTAGATATTCTGTATTTCTGTCTATAATGGTATTATTTTATCAACCCTCTCAGAATTGCTCTTGCTTGTCTCCCATCTTCTGATGAAGGTATTAGTTTTTGTCAAACTCTTGCTCCTACTTTGGATACTCTAACCTTGTCAGATGCAGTTCACACCAGGAGGTGAAAGTTCATGGGATTGGCTGAGAAATACACAAAGTATGTAAACTCTGTGAAAAGAGCTTAGTGATGCAAATTTGTAGAATGATCTTGGCTTCAGCTTATATGCTGTACTATCTGTCTGCTATGTGGTCACAACTTCAGAGAAGTGAATGAAGTCTGAGATGGAGACAAGTGCTGATTTGGTGTGTTACTGTTGAGCACCAGAGATTGAGTTTAATAAGAGTTATCTTTGTCAATTACAGTGTAACTGCTAGTCTTATATATAAGTTAGAGATATAAGAGATGCTTGGAGTTTCAGTATATTACCTCTGTCCATTCTGGGCAGAGGTTTTAGTGGTGAAACACTGATAAGAGTAAGGTAAGAGAACACTGCCATGGAAGACTGAGTTCAATAAGAGTATCATTGTCATAGAAGACTGGATATCTGGATTGTTGTATCACTGCTACAGAGACATCTTTAGAATGGGTGAACTTGACATATGATAGTATTATCACTTAGGACTGAGCCTTTGAAGTCTTATTGAGTTTATCTGAAGAACTTGTGATGGTGCCTAGGTTAAAAATATATAAACAAGAAGAAATATTTTTGCTTTTTCCTTGTATTATCATATTTTCTCTCCCATTTTCCAATATTTCCTAAACTGACACAAAAATGCTTAAACAGCAATGTCAAGAGATACAGTGGTGACATAGAGAGAAGCAGAAGGTTTAGGCAAGCTTGGAAGAGGTGGCTGAAGCTTGCTGTATTGAGTGAGCTACACAGAAAGTAAGGAAAGTCACTAAGGCTAAGGCATGGAAGGAGGCCAAGAAACAGAGACTCATGAAGAAAGAAAACAAGCAGAAACAATTGGAGTATTTGAAGCAGCTTTGGGATAAAGTTTTGGCTAAGGATACTACTCTTTGGAGGGTACTGAGACTTTTTAGATTATAGAGACTAAACAAAAGAAGATCACTAACATTTTCTTAGAAAACAAGATAAGGCTATGGCCTTCTAGAAAAGCAAAAGGCAAGCAACCAAAAAGGTACTACAGAGATGCTGTGGTCAAGATGGGAGGTAATAACCCTTGTGAGAGGTGCATGTGTGCTGGGTAAGACTGCCTGGTGTACAACTCAAGGTAAGTACAAAATTATTTTATTTTCTTTACCCTCTAATAGTTCTCTTGTTTTAGTTATACCCTTGTATGTACTGAATGCATTGCTGTCAAATAGTGGTATATTCCCCATACCAACATTATTTCTCTAGCAATAGTACTTACCTACAGTGAGGTGTTGAGTGTTATTGACAGGTACTTTGTGATCTTGTTCAAGAGTACTAGGATATTAGGAAGTTCTTACAGAACTTGGTAGAGGATCAGGAGAAAAATATGGCCCAATTAGTGAGGATTGGGGTCATGGTTGATTGGAAATGTGTTATGGTGCACTTGAACACTAATATTTTTCTTTTTCTTTGTTCTTGATTTAATATTTCTTTTCTTATTCTTATTCTTATTATTTTAATGATGAAGAGGCATGTGATTGCAGTCACATGACATGTCACATGATGTGAGGTCATAGGTCTAGACTTTGGGAGAAGGAACTAAAAGAATGACATATGTATACAACATAGTGTTCTTATAAAAGACATGAAGATGAGACATGGTAGAAGCATGGACAATGCATGGACATTAGGGTAAGGTTATTTATTGCTAGCATAGACCATGGAACTTTTGTATAAATAGTATAGGAATGCAGCAGAGTGTCATATGCCAAGTTTATGCATCCAGAAAATACATCCCCACAGTAATATTGCTTTTCCAACTATACAAGTCCACCTTTCATGGCAGCCACCTTACTTGCAACACACCTCACAGTAGTGATGCAATTATCTGGGTATTCCATTTTCTATGACAGAGATACTTCTATCCGACTTGGTCTTCCATAGTGGAGTCATACTTCTGTCAGTATCTCAACACTGAAACCTCTGCTTGGAGCAATAAGGGCTATACCACTGAAATCCTGAGCATCTCCCATAGTATGTACCTATATATAAGACTAGTAGTTACACTGTAATTTGCTAGTCTGATAATTGACGAAGATAACTTTTATTGAACTTGATCTCTAGTATTCAATGGCAACACACCAAATCAGCACTCACTCTGATCTCAGACTTCTTCCTCTTATCTGAAGTTGTGACCATGTGGCAGATAGACAGTGCAGTACATAAGCTAAAACCAAGGTCATTCTACAAGTCCACATATCTCTGAGCCTATCTAGTAAAATTTCACCCCCAGTGTGAACCACATCTGACACAGAGACTCCTTGTCAAGTTCTCTTGTGGTCCCTACATAGATATCCTACTAAGAGATTTATTGCTTGTGTTACTATTAGTCTTTGTGACTAGTGGTTGCCACAACAAAATGGGGTTTTAAGAAGAATCCACAGGATAGCAATGAGAAAAGCAAGAAAGAAAATGGAGAAGATGAGGAGGCTAAGGAAGAGCTTGAGAAAAGCCAAGAAGAGACTTTGGAAGGAACTCTATTGTTGGCCTCATATTAGAATATTGGTTTTGTTTTGTTTTATACTAATATGATTTTTTCTCTGTGTTCTATACTATGAGTAAGAAAATTTTGAGACTATTAAAACAAAAATTAAAACTTAAAAATTAAAATTAAAAAAAAAACAATCTTGTGAAAAGTGCATGAAAGCTGAGGTTAAGTTAAGACAGACAGAGTATATAGTGTAATCAGGGCAATGGAAGTAGACCAGGCTTGGTGAGATATATAATATAGAAATTGGATACCAAGTTGGTGGCATGAGTATACAGAATCCACTCAGATTCATCTTTGGTGTCTTCATATCCTAGCCAGATCACCTTGTATAGGAGCTTGCATGCCTATTAGCAATCAATTTTGGAGTCTACTATCCAAGAAATTTCATACTCAGATTCTCTGTTAATTATAGATTGCCAACAAATATACAAATATACAAGCTTCTATACAAGATGATTTGGCTAGAGTATGAAGACATCAAAGATGAATCTGAGTGGATTCTATATATAAGCTTGCTTATGCCACCAACTTGGTATCCAATTTTCATATTATATATCTCACCAAGCCTGGTCCACTTCTGTTGTTCTGATCACACTGCTACATATTATCCCCAGCCTCTACACACTTCCAATAGGGATTATCATTATTTTTCTTAGTATATTATATCTGTTTTGACTTAACCCCAGCCTCTACACACTTTTCATGGAATTTTCTCTTTTCAAATTTTTGGACATTAATTTAATTACTATTCTCTAACTATTTCATAATTTTTCTTACTCACACAGTTACAGACAAAGGCACAACTCCTTCTTTCTCTCTTACCACCATCTTGCATGGTAGCGCCTATTAGAGAAGCTAGGAATATAACGCTTTTTAACACAACCTCATATTCTACAACTTTCAACATGGCTCAGATTCAAAACAACAACATGGTAATTGACCCTGTCAAAGACCTCATTCCAGATGATGAGGTGAGAGGCTGCTCTCTAGCACTGAGTATGCACAAGCCCAGATCCCCCTCAATCTCTTTGAGCAAAAGCGAAGAAGAATACCATGTACACATTCAGAGGATCAGTGACAAGGTAGATGAGGACGATCCCGTTCCTGAAAGCAACATCAACCAAGTTGAAGACATAACCCTGGAGAAGAGGAAAAATTTAGGTAGCAAGACAACTGACAACACGGGCAACATATTGCATCAACATGTTCCAAACGAGGTTCTGGCCTCAAGTTCTCCATCCAGAAGCAACGTGTTCAACATACAGTTGAATTATGACATCAACTAAGCCTTAGACCCTGGGTCATGGGATGGTGAGTTCCATGCAGTTTCTCTACATGGTTCCATGGAATACTTGGCATCTGATGTCAAGAATATCAAAGAATCCCTTCGATGAATGGGCTCTTACATCAAAGCTAAGTCTGTTAGCACTAACTCAAATAATGTCAAGGATTTAGAAGGCATTGGTAAAGAATTATAGCACTTCCTCTCTGTGGTTTACAAGTCACACTGGGATGGCCTTTATATGGATGACTCCAATATGTCATTCAGAAATAAAGTTAAGTCCAAATTCAACCCACAGGTCCCTAAAACCCCAGCTAGTAACAAAGGCAAGGAGACGGTAAAACCCACTTACATTTCTCCCCTCCCTCCACCTATCCCAGCAAAAACACCTAAAGAAGTAAATGAAGTATCCAAGTACTTTATGAAAGTCGATGCGCCCCAGAAGAAGTCATATGTCCAGGTATCTTCTAAATTCCTGAACTCAAGCTCTTTGAATGCTATCATGAACATGCTCAAGATCAAGGAGATGTTCCTGAAATTGCAGAACAAGAAAATTGATCAAGTACAGAAGATCATCAATGGAAACGATAGCAAACCTAAGCCCCAAATCAACATGACCACCAAGGGCCCCTCTCGTAAACAAATAATTGTGCCCATGAGCAAGGAGGTAGCCAACAAATATATCAAGGATATAAGTGCACATATCATCAGCATCAACAGCACTCTTAAATCAATTAAATCTGGTATCATTGCTGATTTTATATGAGCTGACGGCAGGGGCATCATCATTTCTACTAACAATGTCACCTCACCAGCTGACCTATAGGAAATTGAAAAGGTTGTAAAGAATTTGCTCCAAGACGATGAAGACAAAATAGACTCTCCTTGACTCCTGCAATCAAAATCCTACCTTAAAATCATAGGAATTCCTTACCTCAATGACCAAACCAACACTCGCATCTCCTCTGAAGACATTGAAAAAATCCTCAAAAAGAACCACATCTTCAACAAAGTTGTTCTTGTATCTAAACCTTGAGTCATCAAGGTTTCACCTAAGTCAGACATGGCTATCATATGGATCAACATCTGAACATCTGGGACATGCAAAATGGGTCCAATGCCAAGAAAATTATCAACAGATATTTCAATGTTGGAAGTTATATCACCACAGTATGCGGGGCCAATATGAACCTGGGTGTTCCTTAATGTAAGAATTGTTGGAAGTGGGGTCACATGGCTAGAGTGTGCCACATCCAAGGGGCTAAACATGTGAAGTGTAATAGCCCTTATCTAACCTCCCACCACCGTCACTTTGCATGGTACTGTAAAGCTAATGATAGGACTAACCCTTCCAGGTCAGAGACTAAGAAGGGTGAACCTTGCCCTCATTTGTTCAGATGTCTCAACTGTAAAGGTGACCATCAAGCTGACTCAAATGAATGCCCATTCTGGAGACACTAGTTCAACAAAGAATGGTATGCCAAGGAATACACCAAACTCAGGGAAACTAGGAGAAATTCAACTTATTCAACTGTGAATGCTGTCAAAATATGATTTTGAAGGACATGAAAGTTTTTTCACAAAACGTTCAAAAGAATAATTTCATCATCAGTTTGATACTTGAAATAAATCATGACTTCGACATTATCCTTATTCAAAAACCATCCTGGTCAACCATTAGGCCCATTCCTTGTACCGATAACTGTGAAGGCACTCCCTTGGTAGACATTCCCAACCATCCCAACTGGCTAACATTTGCTAGAGAATTGGAATCAGCAAGTGACTTCCCAAAAGTTGCTATTTATATCAATATCAGGTTATTGTCTCTTTGATTTTCTCTCTGTAAAGATGTCATCAATCACAGGGACATTCTTCTCATCTCATTCTGTAATAATAATAGTTTGTTCTGGATCATGAATGTTTATTCTGATTCCTCTCACTCTGCCTTAAAGTATCTCAAAAATGTTGAGGTAAATATTCCAAATCTCCTCATCATGACTGGGGACTTTAACATTCATGATAGCATTTGGGACCCATCTTTCCCTCATCACTCTTCTATTAGTGATGATCTTATTATTATTGCAGATTCTTTCAACTTGGATCTGTATGTTCCAACTAACCAAGTTCCCACTAAATACTCAGACACTGACGGCAAATCTAACTTAGTCATAGATCTCATGCTTCTACAAAGTGGCTCCTCTGAACTCAACAGCCACTCAATCCACCCCAATTGGTAACTTTTTTCTGACCATGCTCTACTCACTATTACTATTCCCATTACAGAAGAAATTATTATCACATCCAAATTCTCTATTGTGAAAAATAGCAATGAAGAAGAGTCATTCATTAAGGATGTCGCAGCTGCCCTTAGAAACCTCAATACTTCCAATTTAACAGACAGTGACAGACTTGAAAATATTGTCAATACTCTCGCTGCATCCATCAAACATGTATGGAGAAAGAACGCCAAATGAACCAATATCACTAGGTATTCCAAGACTTGGTGGAATGAAGACTGTAATCAATCTTTGAGAAACTATAGGACATCAAGAACTCTGGAAGATTGGAAAGCTTTCAAGAAAACAGTCAAATCTACCAAGCAAATCTTCTTTGATCTCAAAATCCAAGAAATCGCCAACAAGAAATGAGGACCTTGGGAGCTCATGAATTGGGTTAACAAATGCAAGTTGCCAGCTGTTATGAATCAAGACTCAAGTGTTTAAGTCAAGAAACAACTCTTGTATTGGAGTGACACAAGAGAACTCGATGGAGTTCTAAGTACAAAGTAAGCTACCTTATATACTAATCCTCATGGTCCGTGCTAACTACTGTGCAG
>Ga0157364_1006810_pt1 | contig 11786 bp, 5 predicted proteins | sample AttsexASBM2_FD_111476 | JGI IMG/M metagenome (GOLD analysis project Ga0157364, IMG submission 111476) | Fungus gardens microbial communities from leaf cutter ant in Ribeirão Preto, State of São Paulo, Brazil - Atta sexdens ASBM2 | ecosystem: Host-associated > Fungi > Mycelium > Unclassified ...
ACCCGTGGAAACTCGGTAATTAACACTCGCGTTAATTATCAGAATAAGACGATCGCGCGTCACTTGGCACTCCCGATATTAATAACACACGCCATGCTTATCATATTGCGACAGATCGCGACGGAAATAAACAAAAAAAAAGAAACAGATGAAATAACGATAGAACGATAGAACACTGCGATTCGGCTGTATTTATCGAGCAACGACATACAGACGCGTTACGACATTTTGAGAACTGACGATGGTAAGCTTTAACGAAACACTGAAATTTACGTCGCATGGTTGACAAAACTGAAATGCGAGATCACCACGACTAATTATCGATTACATGTGTCACAACTATACTCACGACGCTACTTGATTAGGACACTGCTCTTTTTGCACCACATAACGTTTCAATAATGGCTGACGAATAGTGAAGATAGCGTTCCACGACTTGCATGAACAACTTCACTCCGAACGGTCAGAAATGTGCAGCGCTGCGATACGCGACGGTTAGGTGAACGACTGGTCAAGTTCGTTTAAGAGTATACGATCAAAATTTGGCATCGCGCTTATTTAAAACGCACAAATCTTAGACGAATCGTAAACTGCACGTATCGTTAATCAATGCCATCGTGCTTTCTTGCTATTTTTAAATCACTCCATGCAATGGTTCGCGTATTATTCAAGTCCGGTAATAATCTTATTTATATCGAGCGAAGTAATTATTTAAATCGACAAAGATCTCAAATGCGACACGAGAATTGTCATTGATTGCCATCTCCTACCATTTTGACCTCAAATAAGTAATATCACGCGAATCTAATATCTGCTTTAGTAAAAATTAATAGCCTCGATATTTCGAATGACCTCAATGAGCTTGCAAATCGTTGGCAGTGAGTTCCTGTTTACTGAACAAAGCCACGCACTACGCAGTAATCTGCGTTCAGTCAAGCTTCATTCAATTGCCCGAGTATTTTATATCCTTTTTTATCCTTGTTTTACGATAAAGATAGAATAACGCACTAGGGTAGTCATGTGAAATTTCCGAACAATCTAAGAAGCGACGCAGTGTAATCAATTTATCACTTTATTCCGTAAGAAGGAGCAGATGATTGATTAATGATTAGTCACAGGTCGCTTTTTATCGCGTAACATATATTTATGAACAGAAATTAGTAAGTTATCGTGCGATCCGGTTAGTGTTAATTATTTAGAATGATTGCGTTTTCCCCTCGAGCGTGGAAAAATAAAGGTCTCGTCTCGTAGGAAAATAAATGCTACGACACACAGAGCGCGCCGCGTCATCACCTTTCAACTCGAATGTCGTCGCGCGAATGATAACAAGACGAGTGTGTATGTAGAATAAGTCCAATAGACCATTACGACTCGCCAAGGCCGCGACAATGTACAATATAAACAATGAGCGGCGAATGCCGTGCCGTTATATGTACATTTATTATCCCCAAATTCAATGCAAATACAAATGAATTATTCAATTTTTGGCTTTTTATATCGAATAAATGATCTCTCGTATATCTATATAATCGCTTTTTAAATGCATTAGCATAGTTAAATATGTATAATGATTATTTCTCAATTAAAATAACGTTTTCATTTAAAAAAGAATTAAATAAGTTGTAACATGAGGTACAAATTTGTAATCAACTTATTAATTAATTGCCAATTGGCGTACGCAGTATCTATAGTAAGAAAGTAAAAATCGAAAATGATAAAACTTATTTTAAACACTATTTATAATATATCATAGAATTATTAAAATATGTTTTTTAATTTTATATGTTGTATATACATGTATGTATATATACATATATATGCATATATATTTGTATATATATTTGTATATATATTTGTGTGTATATATATATATATATATATATATATTTATACGTATAGATATATGTATATATATTTATTTGGATAAATGTAAATCCACCACAATAAACTATATGTGTGTTTATGATAATCACAAGTTATACATATATTGCGTATGTATAACTCATCATAAGGAAGAAATTCTCTGTATTTAATTATTAGTAATGCTTTGTATTTAAATCCTTCGTATAATATAACTAAAAAATAAATTATTAAAATATAAAAATGCATTTTAAAAGAGACAAGCAATACATTTATTATATTTCGATTAAAATTTCATAACGTTATCTGTGTTACAGAAAAAAATTTAAATTTCATAAAAAAGTCATTTGTAACACATTAAATCTCGATTATTTTAATCTGCCATGCTAATAAAATTTGATTTGCGACATCGTTTTCAGTATTTTAAAATCTGTAACAAATACGAGTTCAAAATAATTTTTAGCTGCAAACTAGAGTTATTGAATTGCTAAATACTTGTGACAATAACTGTGATACCAGATTCCTAGACTGTTTTTTTATTTTTCAGACATTATACAATAATATTTAATTATTGACTTATAATAACTTATAATAACTTATCAAAAGTATATGCGATTTAATTAATTACAAACAATAACGTTAACTAAATCTGGAAATTCAAATGTTGAAGAACATTTCGCGAAAATATTGCGGAAGTTTTCTTTACGTAGTAACGTAAAGAGAGCAGCTTCACGACCAAGGAAAGCAATATTTTTATTTTCGCAAGTTCGTAAAACGCGGAATAAACTGCCATCAAAGCCACGTGAGGTAGGCATGATATGAGAAGCTTGTCTAAGGAGTAAACTTGAAAAGTTTACTTTCGAGCAGGAGAAAAGGTGTTCGCAGTTTCAGCTTCCGCTTTTGCCATCGGCGATTGACGGATAAGACGCGAGGTGATGCATTCGCGCTTGAAAAGAAAAGAAGTGAAAAGAAAAGAAGAAACGAAGGAAAGAAGCAAAGAAAAGGAGACAAGTGCTAGTGATATATACATACATATTGATTGATAAGAAAACAGCGAAAATAGCGATGGCGATGGACGCGTGACCGAAATGGCCGATTGCCAATTCCATCGCGCATTAAAATGGGGATGGGGGTGTGATTTGTGAGCGTGGCGGTCACCGATCGTGGACGCGCGTATTTTCCGATGCGCGTACTGCAAGAAAAACGCGGGACTCCACGCTTGCCGTTCCGCGCTTCCTACATACAGACAGCAATAACGAAGTTATACTGCTGCGCGGGATAGACAGGAATGGTGGTGGGTGAGCAACGTCGATGAGACCAGGCGTCGGACTACAGATCCGACAAACACATCAAGAGCGTATACCGTGGGGATTAACCCGGGGAATTTATGAGCTCTCTTTTCGCGTGAAAACGCATATCAACTTGCCGAAATGCTGAGCTCTCCCGGAACTTTCGTTGAACGGATGAAAAAAATCACTATTCCCGAATACATTCCCTTGAGAACGTTGGGAGAATGCACATCATTTTAAGTAAAAATATTTCTGATGATTCGTTTTCGCAAGCTTTGTACTGCTTCGCGCGATGCGCATAATGTAAAAAGGATTGTTATTATAATGATGGAGCATTTTAACAAAATGTTTTTTCTCGAAAGATTCGCGTCTATTGTTACAAGTATTCTTCAGCACTATGGAAGCTACATCAGTTTTATTAAAAATAAAATTGCCGGACAAAATAAAAAGCAAGTGACGTACAAACAAAAGTTGTTTATCGAGCACAATCGGAGCAACTCACGCATTCGACTTTGCGAAAAAAAAACTGTTATGATGCTCTTTGATGCCCTTCCGCAAATTTCAATAGAGGAAGCCAATAAAAACGTACAATAGAAAATTTTTAAAATCTGCTCTTCAACATTATACATTTAGAAAAAAACCGATGGTTTTTAATAAAAAATAAATTTTGATATACGATGAAAGATTTGAAAAATACGAGAATACTTTGAAATTACAAATTATTTAATTGTGTAATTAAATTAAATTCTTCAAAGCTGACGTCAAAATTTGTAAAGGCTCGTCTACTACATAAGTCGCAGCACGTAAAACTCATTTACAATGTTTGTCGCGCTACAGCTAATCAAAAGCGTTAATGATACTATTGACCGCTTCTTAATGACGTCTATAGACATTCATGCTTTGTAAATAATGTTAATGATATCTACAATGTGAGTTATTTTTAATCATTTCTATAAATTACCCTTGCTCCTATTGTCATGTTCAATATGTCGTTTATTTAAAACAACATAAAATCAATTTAACATAAAAAATATTTTTATTTGATTGAAGTTCAGTTTATTATTTACTTTAAGTGCATATGTTACAATATTATGGACATTGTTTATTTTGACACTAACCACAAAAATGGATTTGTGAAAGTTAAAAACAACAAAATGTTATTTAATTCAAAAGATTGGATTGTCTTACTACTTCTTTGATATCTAAGGAATTAATTATAAAGAAAATAAATTAATAAAATAAACGCAATCACTTAAAGTAATAAAATTAATAAAGAAATTAGTTTAATATAATCACTGATGCTAAGTTTATAAAATTAATTTAATTTAAGTGAATTAAAAGACACTAATTAAATTTACCGGAACCGAAATACACTCGAATAAACAAGAATAAATAGTACTAAGAATATTTCAATAAAAATAATCCAAATTTGTAGTTGTAAAGAAAATTGAATTATATTTTTTTTTTACAAAGAGATTTAAATTGAGTGCATGAAAACAAATTTTGTTGAAATATTTAAAAGTTTAGTCAGAGAGAGAGAGAGAGAGAGAGAGAGAGAGAGAGAGACAGATCTAATAATAGCTTTGTAAGATTATCGAAATACTTATGTAAGAAATGCCTTAAACTTCAACATAATGAGTAACATTAATAAAAAATTTTGTTGACGTTGTAGAAATTGGCTTGAGCATCTTAGATAATTATTTTAGTCAAATAAAATGTTGAGACGTATATTTAGCTAAATTTTTTTTGTAGATACTTCATTAAAAACCTTTCACCATTCTTTTCGTGTAAAATCCAATAGATTCACTGTCAGCTTCGGAGATTTAACAGCTACTCGTGTTGCTTCGAACGTAATTTCAGAGTAATATCTTATCGATACGCGTGTTGAATGAAAAAATCAATAGTAGATACATATTTCCTCATGTGAGATGAACATAATTTACGTATATACTTTTTTCCTGGGACACAAGTCGCAGATAGGAACACGCTAGCGAATGCGTGTGTAAACGAATAGATAGAAGAGAGAGATGAGAAGGTGGTCGCGGAATTCTCTTAGCTGTTAGCAGAAGAGAGACACTTGCGTCATACCACAAAGAACGGGAGCGATCGGTATGAATCCTGTATCGTCGAACGGCCTACTACGAAGTCTTGTCATGTTTGGCACGGAGCGTAGAAGATGTTGGGAAAAGGGAGAAAGGGTGGCATACCAAGAAGCCTTCGCAGTAGCTCGTCTCGAACTCCTCGAAGACCACACCGGTGCGGCGTACATCCCACCACCCGCCACCGTCTCCACTATGTCCTCCAGGAAGGATGTAGAGAGGATCCTCACGAACGAGAGCAGCGTGGGATTCGCTGGCCCGACCGATCCCGCTGGTGCTTAATATTAAAATCTCTTATATGTCCTCTATAAACATTCTGCGCTCCACCGACAGCATAGATTTGCATGATAAAAGAATGAGTGCAAGAAACAGAGAGAGAGCGTCACAAAAGGATGCAGCGTATCCTTCTGTCTAGGCATCCTGTACGAGATGCCTAGAGTCCGTTTAAAATTCGCACGATGAAACTGGTCTATTTATATACTGCGTCGAATGTAATAATACAAGGCTTGTCTCGGACATTATCGTGCAATCACAATCAATCGTGAGTTTCGCAGCATTCACGTCATGCGATCGTACTTTTTAAAATATTGGATAACAATGCTTCTATATTTAAATTTGAGAATAAAGAAATAAGAAAATTGAAATTATAGTACACAATATATTTGCTGCGAAATTGGCTAAACGATGATTTATATTACACGCGAGGAAATCAATAACGTTCAAATGATTTGTTGTTGTGTTTGCAACAATAATGCTAGTACGTTCGGGATTCGCTCCGTATAACAGGAGAAAAAGTATATAACAATTGAATTCGCGGCAAAACAGAAACGCCATTTGATGGGGAACACTCGCGCTCTGTAGCAGGCTGCTTTCCCGCTGAATGTTGGAAAATGAACTGATCCGTTTCATTTAATTTGTTGGATTCGGATCAATACGTTAGATTTGCGTTGAAACATCCGAAAACAGAAATACGACTAGGCAGATGAGAAAAATTATTAAATTAAAAGAAAGTTCTATATATATAAAATATTACAGACAATTACGTTCTCTGAAAATCACTTTTCGATGATGAAAATATTGTCGTATTAGCTGTATTGGTTTGCGGTTTATTGTTCACTTCTACATGATGATAGACAGTTATTGAACTGTTGTTATGTTTTTAAAATTCGAACTGAAAATCCGAATTTGTAAGAAATTAAATGAAAGTTTGCTTTTGATAAAAACAATATTGGAGAAAATTATATATACTCTTTTAAGAATATCTTGTAGAAATTTAATATTGAAAAGTAGTTTGTTGTTTAGTACTTTTAGTACTCAAACCGAATAATTTTTAATATTAAATTGGCCAGTATTAATTGAATTTTTCCAAGAGAGATATAACAATTTTGTTTATATAATTTATACATCTCGCATTAGAACAGCGAATTTTCAAAATCCCAATACAAGCCTTCTGCTCATTAATGCATTTCTGCGTTGAACGTTGAAAAGGACGAACTAAATCGTCCCATTTAATTCACACAGAGTCAAATCGACGCGGAGAGGGTGACAGGTGCATCCGTGATGAAATTTCGAGCGACGAGCGTGCAATCCACGGCAGCTGCCAGAATATAAATTCCGCACGATCGCTTCATGCCAGCGCGACGTCCTACGTGCGCTAAGCGCGAAAAGTCTAGTCGAACCGCCGTTGTCCGATTGCAGCAGTCTCTGTGCCCGCGATAGATGATTACGGCAAATTCAACGACTTAAAGGATATGATTTATTATATGATGTGAGATTATACGCAGCAAATAATTCAAAATGCCGGATAATAAATTCTGATACGATACGGGCGATACGACGAGACTTGTCGCACGCGACAAAATGCATAGAAAAAGAATAATATACATTGGATCTCTAAGGATGTATCGTACCATTTTATAAATATTTTAACTTGAAAATTCTCTTATATCCAGGAACAATTCAATTTGTTTCTTTCTTATAAATTTTAACGGAAGACATTTTAATATACTAAACACGAATAAAAAGTACCATTGTACGCATAAATATGCGTTTAAAATTAAATTGGAAATTAAATTTTTTTTACATTTGTATTTCTGTAATTTAATTTATACTAAAATATTAGTTTATAACTAAAAAATTGTTGAGAAAGTTAAATTTATTTCCTCATCCTCAATAATACCGGTCTATTAGAGAAATTGTTTGAAGGTTGTATAGAGTAGAGAGGGAAAAAAGTTAATGAAATATATGTAAACAATAGTTCTATTATATTGCATTGCAAACATACATTTACCGCACAGAGAAAAATCGTATTGCCGCTTCTTTCTTTCTTTTAGGAATGATATTTGATTTACCATTTGCAACTCGGCATGTTGCGAATTCCAGCCTTTGAGGATTTATTGTGTTAATGCTTGTTACGGAGATTCGTGCACATACGTGCACATATGTGCACATTCGTGCCACCATCCACACTCCTGCAGCGATATTAACGTGTCCTCCTGGGAGATTTTTTTTCCATGTATACTATATATATAGCTATACCCGTTTGCCGCTCGTGAACCATTGAAGGGTTGTTAGGTTGGTATGTTTGTTATTAACTTCCGATGGCGGCCTTTGAGAGACACTGTCAGCCTTCACCATGTTTTAATTACAGCATGGGCAAGTTTGGACCGTGCATTCTAGCTAAATTGCATTATGTGTATTTAAAGGTGGTTTTGCCATCGGATACTCAATGTTTATTAAAAACGATATTTTGCCGGTTTGTATGCATCTCTCGACTCCAGCTGATGATAATTCAATATACAGAATGCACGTAATGTGATTAATGATGAAAAAATCAGTTTTCTGACTGCGACTGCGCGTTGTTATTAAAGTTACAGGATCTGCTCTTTCACGTACCCTTAATAAAATGCAATTTCGCACTAATTTGATTAAACTAGCGACACACTTATTCTTTTATCGTTTCTTTTTTTTTTTAGAAAAGTGGCATTTATAAACTGACCATATTAAAGAAAATATAATCAAGCTTTATTGAGATTTTTAAATAACAATATGCGTTGTAATAAGCATTTTATATATTACGTGTATTTTTTTCTTTTTTGACTTGATTAAAAATTTCTTTGTCTGGAAGACTATTACACAATGTTTAATATTCTACGAGACTTTCCTCTTTTCGCATAATTTATATTTTCATTTATTTAATATTTTATAAAAATAGAAGATTCTATAATTATAAAATATTTTAAGAAATCGCGCTTTTTTTATTCGTTTTCGATTAAATGATTTATTTTCTTCAGAAACAATGTTACATTATTACGTACTATTACGGAGTTTACGTACTTTCGCTTCGAAAATTGCTTCTTCCCCGCTATTTCCCGTAGACTATCGTCGTTGTCGAAAGTATACTTAAACTACCAAGCAACTGCTTCCAGCACTTATAATTACTTTCCGCCAATTAATATCCTCTCGAATTAGTTCAACAACTTGCAAACATTTTGTATATACCGCCGCGCTTTCTCCATCACCCCTGTTCTCTCATTTATTCCGCAACCGACTGTCTACTGCCTCACATTCCACCCAAGAACTTCCGTTCACACGTTCGGTCCAATTTAGTAAAATGATCAGCAAGAGATGGTGAAAACATCGATGACGGATGCACGAGCTTATTTCAGAGAAGAAAGTTAGTGACTCGATAAATATGGAACGACTTATAATCGTGATGTTCCTTGTTTAGAACATTGTTATCGAATTTACAAATATTACACGAATACTGTTACATGTTATGGGAGTAATTATTATTAATTATTGAATGTTATTATTCCAATCAATATAAAGTCGAATGCAATCCACATCAATTATATGTCATACTCTTTGCATATATCACATTGATAATTATTCAAATATAATGATATTATTGATCGTAGCTGTTTCAGTAAAATAAATGGAATAGATATACATACGAATAGATATACATAGAATAGATATACATAGACTTTGGCATTATCTGATAAAGTAAATAAAATGTAAAATAGAAGCATAGATTGCAGTAAATCTAAACGATTGATTGATTGTATGCGTTTCTCATATGTACATTAATTATTTATTTATTTGACTATATAATTTTAAACATTATTTGATTTTCAAATAATGCAAACATTCCAATTGGTGCCATCCCGAGTTTCAGTACATTGTTATTTCTCGTATAAATACGCAATGTGTTACATTTTATATTCGCAACCTTTAGTAATTTATCGAAACATAGCATAGCAAAGTATAGCCAATATACATTCTGGATTTGCGAAATAAATTTCGTATAAGCTTTTCTCGTAATGTTTTGTTGTACATAAAATTAGATTGGTTCGCAAATTGCTGTTTAAAGAATTGCGAGAAAATTTAAATGATAAATACTGCCAGAAAAGAAAGAATGCAATTACTATAATTTAATTATAATTTATATTCATTGTTGGTACCATATATATATTTTTTAGATATAAATATAATTATAATTACTAACATTACAGCAGCAATAACTATAAAAATATATAAAAATGGAGCTCCAAATCATAATTATTTTACCGTGCAATTGCAGTCATAAATACCAAACACTTTTCTCTCAGTGTAGATAGTCTCGTATATTATACTAAAGAAATGGATTATATAGTGTTATGTATTACGGTATAATTCGATTCGCTTTTATCCTCTCATTAATCGAAGCTGGCACGATTAAAATCATCAAAGATGCAAGCAAGAAGAATTAATAATGATTCTCCTTAATTCCAAACTGGAAACTCTGCGTAGTTTTATTGGTTTCTTGCTCACGTTAATATCCAATTATCGCCACGCACAAACTCCAACCGGCAACTTGTCGGTTTCCGTTGCGGGCGTGGAGGACACGTTTACAGAAACTTTGTACAGAAACCGCGAGTGCGTGAGTTCTCAATGTATACAAGCGTAGTAGTGCAGTCGGCCGCAGCGCAACCCCCTCGGGCTGTGCACCGCATCCCTCTTGCCGAGTATCCAATACCGGCGCTATGCTATCTAGGACTTCGTTAATTCAAAATTAATACCCCGGCCGGTGCACCGTGTTCCAACCCGGGCTTGAATTCGCAAAGGAAAGCGCGCGAGTCGGGTTTTGCGAGATTTGCGAGGGTTTGAGTGATCGTTAAAGGTAGGTTCATTACGGAGCGAGTTTAACGCAGAATAGGAGAAAGAGGAAAAGGAGTATTGATTTTAATTTATGTGTTTTAATATTCGCTCTGACCGCTTGCTGTAGCGCGATATTGTGGAATAGCAAATGTTAAGCAAAAGATATTCTAACATGCAGTTTTCTTACGCAACCCTTCTCACATTTTGCGTAAAGTTTCGCATTCTTATACAGAATTACAAGTTTTCAATGAATTGTCATTGAAATAAGTATTTCTTTTTTAACAATATAAGCTTTATGGTCATTCAAAAGTAGTTGTACATGAAAAGAACAATTTTTGTTGAAATATCTATAAATTTAGATAGATACAGATCTAAAAATAATTTTGTTGGAGTATCAAAATAATTATGTAAAAAATAATGCTCAAGCTGATTGCTAAGTTGTCAAAATTTTTTGCAGTATTGCTCATTATGCTTTCTTACAGAATTATTTTAATTATAGAGTATTGATTGATTATTTTTAGTTCTATAAAACTATTTTCAGAACAGTATTTACCTGAATTTTTTAATATTTCAATGAAATTGAGCTTTTCATGTAATATTGTCATATTTTTGTAAACTAGCATATGTTGCACCGAGAAATAATGAAATAAACATGAAGAAATTTATTATGTTGACAAAAAATAAATGTGTAACATAAAAATCTTTCTCTATAGAGTAGGTTAAGGTTCGTAGATTTGTTATTCGCATTTATATCTCCAGTGGCATTTATATATTTTTGTCTCCTCAACACAATTTAAAGAGATATACGGAAGCGCGGCGAGCAATTTGCAGAGAAGAGTCCATCCTTATCCTGAGGAACAATTTCATCACGAGGGAAGCACATTTTCTCTCTCCGCACACATTCGTGCATACGCACATATACATCGTCTAAAATGCAGATAAAAATCTATTGGCTAGTGTTCTTGCTCCACATTCGTGTAAGCTTTCACCGTGAAATACCGGAAAAGAATACCGAGATTTTCATTATATCTTTTTCTACTTTTAGCTCTCTTCTTTCTTCCCCACTCTCTTTCCTTTCTCATTATTCTCACACTGCTAATTTCGGTCGTTTGCGCATCGAAAAGAACAACCGACTGACAGAAATTTTCTACATAAGCTTGATCAGCAAAAGTTTACCCACGTCAGCATTTTTCTCACTTTTGCGGAGATTAATGTATAAATATTAAACTCGTACAATAGGTTTAATTAAAACTGATTATATTACTGAGCTGCTAACATGTATGAATAAAAAAATATATATTAAAATATACAAATTATTATAAAAAATAAAAAATCACATGAATGTACTATTTGTATATGTATTATAATACGATAATGTAAATTACATATACAAAGT
>Ga0157364_1006811_pt1 | contig 11786 bp, 5 predicted proteins | sample AttsexASBM2_FD_111476 | JGI IMG/M metagenome (GOLD analysis project Ga0157364, IMG submission 111476) | Fungus gardens microbial communities from leaf cutter ant in Ribeirão Preto, State of São Paulo, Brazil - Atta sexdens ASBM2 | ecosystem: Host-associated > Fungi > Mycelium > Unclassified ...
TAGATAAAATAAAGCACTAAGTATATGTATACTAAAGCATTTTTATTTATTATAAAGCAAGTAACTTCAAGTAAAGCAAGTAATTTCAAGTCATTATGATCCAGTTTCTATGATGTCAGATTAAATATGAGATAAATATAAATAAATAAGCAAATAAATAAAAAAAAATGTTGTAGCGTGCAAACGCAATTTAGAAAAGAATTTTTCCGGGAGACTATTTTGCGCAATTTCTCGCACAAGATGTTGCAATAAAGTATTTTTCTTATCAAAATTGCACAGATCTTGTGCGTGAAAGGGTTGGGAACTCATAAAATAGAGGAAATATCTCCTCGGAATTTCGTCTGGAATCCAGGCGAGGTTTGATAAAATTTTTGGTTCATCCTGCAATATCGGATCGATGCCCGTGCCGGACATGAGTAAGGCTTCGCTTTAAAGAGCTTCTCGGCAGAGAGTAAATCGCCTCTGATCGGTGGAATGGGAGTTCGGAAGATCGCACGTAGTCTACCTGGCTAAGGAAGTGAAGCGCGTATATCTTACGAAAAGAAAATATTTTCATTCTCTAAGCGTGAGAGAAGACATCGCGGAAACAGTTTTTTATGGCTTACTAATCTTATTAATTTCGTGTCTCAGAACGGGAATATTCAAATAATTGATGTCTTGTGTTAAGTTGAATCGAACCGCATCTATTTTATTTCTATAACCACTTTAAAAATTATTAATATGAATATGGTGGATATGTTACAAAATGTAAAATGAGTTTCATCGAGTTTATACACACACGCATACACACACATATACATACACACATTTAATGGGATATCTGATTTATTATAGCGAAAACTTTTTTGTGATGTATTAATGGAGTTTAATTGAAAAATGTAACAGAAGGAAAATGTAATGCGAAAGAAAGTATAACGCTCTACAATCCCATAAGTACGCAATATTCTTGAAATGTTATATGAATATTAAAAATTAAAGAAATATTATTATAGTATTTCGAGAATATTATATAGTATTTTTTAATTCACTATTCGACATGGATGTTTAATGGACATTTCATGAGGCTATTTTATTGAAGTCATGTTATGTCCACTTCACATAATATCCTTGGTATTATTTTTTTATTATTTCCATGGAATATTGTTAAAATAATTATTAATAATAGTTATTATATATTTTTGTGTTAAATCATATAATATTACAATAACATTATTTTTTTTATTAGTATTTATTATTTAGCATAATATTAATTTTCTAATAATCTAATATTATCACAATAGATACATAATCTTTTATTATTTCAGGAATATTATTTAACATAGTATTAAATAATATTACACGCTTAGGATACAATCCTTCATCGTACTACTACAATTGTAGTTTCGTTTTCGATATTATTCTTGATGTAATGTAACAAAAATGATATTTCATCAAAAATTCAAAATATATAAACAAAAGCCGTGTAAATCAATTCTTTTGTATTTGTATTCTTTGATTTTATCCAAGACATCGAGTTTCGACTGTCGCAGTATCAAATAACAAGGTACTGTATAAAAAATGACAAGAATGATAATCACAACACGGTTACTAACCATTGTAAAGTATAACGAACAAAACAAATATAGTATAAAGAATATATATTTTTTGTGTAATATTCACTGAAAAAAATTTGCAATTATAAATTATAATTTAATTATAATTTATAATCAGCTTTGGTGCCAACTGTATATTTTTTAGTAGAAGTGTAATTATTATTACTAACATTATAGCAATAGCAAAAATGGAGCTCTTAATCGTAATTTTTTTATGCAATTATAGTCACAAATATCGAAAACTTTTCTCTCAGTGTGACAGAAACTACTTCGAAGTGAATATCGATATAAGATATAAATAATTTAATGTGGATCATACAATGATTCTTGAGGAGATAAATGAAAATAATTTTCATATTTGATGAATTTTCTTATTTGTCCAATCGCATTGATATCCTATCTAGTATATAGCATATCTATTTACAAAATCATGCTGGGTTGTTTTCGTCGCAAACGATTTGCGAATTTCGGTCTCAGTCAATATACATTTATGTATTTACTTGCAAATAAAGTCCCGAATAAAGAAACGAATAAAGTCACCAAAGTAAAGTCGCTCGATAGCCAAACGCACGAATAAACTTTGCGGCTATGCTACATTTCCGCGTCGAATTTCTACGGCTTTTCGTACAATATCCATTTTTCCAGAAAACTTTCCGGACCGGCTCCTGAATTCTAGACGGTGGCCCGTCTGACCGTACGTGTCTGCTATTACTGCACGAAGAAATACACATTGTGGTAAGCGAACTCGAGAACGACGAGAAATACGATTGCGATATAGTATGCGGGTAAATGTATGACAACAAAAGGAGCATTAAGAGTGACGAAACGCAGCAGTGAAATAGCCGCGGATTTCATTACGGTAAGAACGTTGTTCCGGAGGGTGGAATATGAGTCTCTGTAACGAGACGACGCACGACGCCCACGCATGGCGCGATCCCCAGTAATAACTGAATCTAAATCCCGGTCGGTCGCTTTTTCATATTAATCAGAGGAGAATTTCATTCGTACCCAGCTGCGCTGAAAATGTCGAGAAAATAAAAAAAAGATTCGTTAAAAATTCAAAAAGAAAAATCGCTTTTCAGTTTTTCGCCGGTCTCAGTTCTCGATTTCTGAAATTTCAATTACGATCATTATATGTCACACTTCATTGTATTTAACGTCGGTGTGGTCGAAGAACGAACTTTGACCCGTTCTGAATTTTGGTACCGGGACATTAACGTAGTTAGTTGACTTTCGCGAGGGATGGCAGACCACGGAACGGGGGAGTAGGTGGAAGTAGAAGGGAGGGAGAGGCGTAGAAGGTAATGGCAAAATATAATAGCGTCGCGCCGGCAAGATAACCGCGGTCACACTTTAGCCGGCAAACTTCAAAGTACATTACACCGCCATTATCGTTCCTCTTCGTTTCTCCAACGCTCGCAGTGGGAATGAGAAAGAGAGGCAGAGAGAAACGAAAGACTAATATGATTTACGTTTTGACTTCTCTGCTAGTCTGGGTCTAAACGTGATCCTTTTCAGGGACGGATATGCGCGAAACGAAATTGGCTTCCTGACTCTTTCGACGATATTTCTTCGCTCAGAGGCCTCGAAGCGTCGTTTCTATCTTAGTATCCTGAACGACCCTTCTCGACGCGCCAGACGGCATACGTCATCCATGACGACGGTAAAGCGCGGCCGGAGTCTCCCCAGGCAGAAAGAAGATTTTCTGGGTGGAATATCATTTGATATTCGTTGTGTGGAGGGGCACGTGCACGAAATTGAGTTATAGAAAGATGCAATTCAAAAATAGCCCCAAAAAGCACAAAATAATTGCGATAGTAAGAAGATTTGTATACACAAAAAATAAACGGTTTTGTTAAAGTATCTAAAAATTTAGCTAGATATAGATCTGAAAATAATTTTGTTGGATAATTAATATAATTATATAGGATGTTTAAACTAGTTGCGACAGTGTAAACAAAATTAAAATTTTTTTGAAGCATTGCTCATTATATTTGAGTTTTCTATATAATTATTTTAATTATTTAACAGAAAATTATTTACAGATCTGTATCTACCTAAATTTTTAAATACTTCAAAACATTTTTTTCTGTGTAAGTATAATTTATGATGATCATTTAAAAATACGTAAATGAAAAGAAAAAAATTACTATTCTCACTGGATAAGAGCTATTAGAATTAGAATTACACTGAACCATCAATTTTGTTGACGAATTAAAAAATTTAGCTAGATACAGATCTAAAAAATAATTCTGCTGGATCATCCAGCAGAAAGTCATTAAGTAGGATGAAAAAATTGGTTGCTAGATTATCAAAACATTTTGCAGCATTGCTCATCATTATTATTAATATTATTACAAAGTTATTTTGATCCAACAAAATTATTTTCTGATCTTTATCTAGATTCTTCAACAAAATTGTTCTTTCAGTGTATTAAGTTCTAAGTTCCATTTTTCCAATACTGTCAAAATCGCCATTATTAAAATTATTTGACAGAATAGGATAGAAAATCTATTAATGCTTTGCAAGTAATCGATGATATGATACAAGCAGCGTCAAAATTCTTGTGGAAGAGATATTAGAATTCGCGTACAGATATGCACAGAATGCAAAGGCAATGTTTGTTTTCACATGAGATATTGATCTATTGTCACATGACGTCAATGCGGGTAACGCGCACACGGGCATCCAGTTTTGAAATCGCTCAATAGAATTTCCTCTAACGACTGGTGGTTTCCAATTAGGATGCGTTTACAAGGGCAATTAACAATTCGAACGATGTGGCGTGATGATAATAGACAGAACGTGCGCAAGCAAAGAAAAATCGAACTTCCGCGAGATTCGAAAGTTTTTGTATGTATATGGCAACGAGCATCGCGTGATTGACGGCGAACAAATTGAGCTGTTTTTTCCAATTCTATGCTAGATTCAACTGTTAAATTTTTTATTTCAAAAAAGAAAAACATGTACATTTGCTAACAATATTTTAGTATGCGCAAAATGTATGCTATTCTTTCGCTAGTTTATTTAAAAAATATTTTATTTAAAAAATAACAAAGATATGCGCAATGCTTTCTGAAATCATAAGAAATATTATACGTAAAATTTTTGATATAAATATTTCTATATGTGAACTTTTCAAGACGTTGTTCGATATATAATCTTCCTTACTTTTAAGAATCTTTATTGATTAATTATATATATAATAATAATTTATATTAATAAATTATATTACAAATTCTTGCTTTAAGATATATAAATTTCTGCAGACATCTTTAATAAAAGATGCGACTAAAAAGCGGATTGTATTGAATTATTTATAACACATTAATAATAACATTATACATTCTTATTTTGTAAAAATATTTATAATATTAATATTTCTTCTATAAACTGTTAGTTATTCAATTTTACGAAGGAGTACAATATTACGCGTAAACGTGAGAAATCTATGTATTAATTAATTATTGCAAAAGGGTAAATGAATATGTAGCGAGGTGATCTTGGTCGATGCTAAGAAGCTCTTCGAAAAGTTAAGACGCTTAAGGCTCATTGGATATTCGACACGGGATAACTTTCAACGTGAGGCTCGAATTACAATGAGGCGTCGATGTCGTCGCGGTTGTCCCATCTAAATCCCATAAGTACGTCCTCTCAGCGCTTGCAGTCAGCTAAGAGTCAACTTACAATCGGTATTACATGCAAATGCTTAATCAATTTATTTGTCGATTCATCAATGTACATATTCACCATTAATTAATTACAACCTAAGTTTTAGCTCTTGTACGTCGATTTCGAATTTACGAGACAACATCGTGTCAAATTTGGCTCATGCAAATGCTCAAAAACATTCGAACCTGAAAGTCTATTTATCTTCCGCGGACCTAATGCAGTTTCCTTGTAAAGGATATTGCGATATGTTGCGACAGTTTTCCAAATAAATTTACGGTTATAGACAAACAAGCCAGCGATACATGCTTACGTCAATGCATAACTTCTGCTTCCGAGTTACTATTGGTTTTTCTTTCTTCTTTTTTTTAACTTTTTCTCTAAAAATACGCAGCATCCAATCAAGATAAAGTATCGTGATATAGAAGACACGCAAAAACATGTTATTCGAGCAAATGGATGAGAAAGATCATCGAACACGTATCGCTGTCTTCGGTACGTAAATTTGAGACTAGCATGCGAGCAGCGATATTTCCAGGGTACCGCGCCGTACGCGTTCGCGGCAGATAGGGGCGACATTTTTAACGACATCATAAAGCACCCCGAGTACACCGGCACGGCAGCTCATGTATCCAGAGCAGTAAAAAAAAAGAGAAAAAAATATTAAAAGCGGTTTCCACGTAGCAGAAATGTTCTTGTATCATCGTAAGCGTCCTAGTTTCGTCGGTGCAATCCATGTTAGACATTACAACGCTTGGTAAATACGAAAAAAATCGATTAAACGCTCCTAATTAACAATTACGTTGCAAGCACGATTTTTAAGCGTTAACATTGCCATCAAAATAGGCTAATATGAAACAGACTAATCCTTGATGAAAGCTTCTATTGAATCGAATTTTTTGCATAATAAAAATGCGAGAATTTATGACGTATCACCATGGTATATGCTCGTCTATATTGCAACTCCCTCCCGTAACTTACAGGTGATAGCGCGAAACAATTCGCAAACTTGCAATCCTCGACGTATCGAACCAGAGAGAGATTAGACCCGGATCACTGCTCGTTGTCGAACACGATCCGATACTGCGCCCGGTCTGATACTATCCGCGGCTGATACCTGTCGCCGAAACATACCGGAAACTGGTGCGCTACTTGGCCATTAGGTAGGCATACGGGACCTCGATGCACGACGAACCCCAGGGGACATGTCGCATTGGTTCCGTACGCGTCGCGGTGATATGGATTTCGTCCAATAAAAGCCGAGGTGTATTCAACACGGCACGGCACTTCAACCGAAATAACGTGCGTGACGATAAAATTCGTCGGCTTGTGTGGTTAACCGTTTAAAAAAAAAAACAGAAAAGGAAAACAGCAAACGTTCCTTCGATCGTATTGAATCTGTTCGCCCATTGATTTCGCCGTATACTAGTTGTAAATAAACGAGGTAAAAAAAAAAATATTAGGAATTTAACAAACAATAATTATAATGTTGTAAGTTAAATATAAATAAAATGTTTATATGAACTCCTGCACAGTTGTTAGTGCGTAAATATAATCAAAATATATACTTATTGATAAAACATGTACATTTATAATGCGACAAGATATTATTTATAAACAATTTGAACTTACCAATAAAATTAATTATGTATAAATTTTGAAGTCACTTTATTGGTAAGTTCCAATTGTTTACGAATTATAGTTCGTATTTACAAAACGCGCTTTTATCGATAATAAATGTATGCTTTTACTTCTGAAATTGTATAATGTATAGGTATAATGTAAACCATCACAGGTACATAAATGTAAATGTGTTAATATCGTTATTAGCACATTCTGAATGTAGTTCTATATATCTTATTTTATAAATATATTTACATACTAATAACACAAAGAGATTCATATAGACATTTTACGTATGGAGTAAGGTTGCCGAAATTATACCACTTTTCATATAAATTATAATTCAGAAATTATAAAGAATATTCTTAAATTTCTTACAGTATAATAAACTACAATCTTTTTTATGTTTTTTTTGCGCTTTATTATTATATTTTAAATGATAATTTTAACAAACCTGCAAATAATGCGATTTAAGAAACATTTTGTAAAACTTTTTTTACTTATATTTGATAATTTATTAAGTCTTTTTATATTTCATCATTATTTATTTAACGAACTAGACATTTAGAAAAGAAAATTTTAATTTCATTAAACTAATTCTAACAATATTTTTTAATCACGATAAATTATCAAAAACATGAGCTAATTTATGTTTTTTATAATTCTGGTGTGAAATATGAATTGAAAAGTAGCAATATTATTACAATTTTTTATTTACGTTAAAAAATTACAATATTTCTACTGTGCTTTACGAATGTAAAGCAGCAAGTGTTGCGGTACCATATAATTTTTAAATAATTAATCCATGAGATATTGTAAATATAATAAATGAATTTTTAAGTGAGGTACTGCGATTTAAAAATCGATGTAATTTCAACAATTACCCTATTTAACTTATTTTTATTTTTATTTAAAAATATTAAGATACATATACAATTACTAATATAATTAAATCATGTGTGCTAGCTTCGTACGCAGTTCATACGCAATTAAGATGTAAGATGTCAATTAAGATGTAAGATTGAAGTAGTTAACAAACGACGTGACAAAATGTCTGAAATACTCAATGATGCTTTGCATGCGACATAAATTAAGCTGTAACGCGCGGTAAATATTATTACAAACTTTCTCGAGCGAAGCATGTTTTATAGAAATGTTATTAAACTTCCACTTGGTTTTACAGTTTGCCTCCTTCTCGGTCGCAATCTTGGTAGCACTGACGTGAAACAAGACGAGCGGTGGAATGAACTTTCAAAACTCAAGGCAGCAGAAGCTTGTAACATTAAAGAGGAAGAAGTTGTCTTAAAAAGGTATGTGTAAAGAAAGATGTAAGATTGCGTCTGAAACTTCATCGAGTTTCATGGCGTCTCCATATTTTCGTTCAATATTGACGCACTGCTTGCTATTATCGTTTAAATTTAATGGATACAAATATAAAATTAATTTTTAAATAGATAAATGGTTTAAAGATACACATTGGTACGTGGAGTATTCAGAACACCTGTATCCAACAAATTTTTTTATTTTAAAATATTTTTTCAATTATATTATGTTATAGTTAAATTTACTTATTGATAGCTATACCCTTATGAAATAAAGGAATGTAAAAATAATAAATTTTAAGACTTTTAGACATTTGGACAATATATAATATATTTTCCAAAACAAGATTTTGCAGAAAACTATATTTTATAATATATAATATTATAATTAGCTAATAAAGGTTAATAAAATTATATAGAATTAATAACAAACAATTAATAACGTATATAGAATTAATAACACTTAGTTTAGAAACATATATGTATAAAAATGCAATATTACGTATCTTATAGAGAAGTTGCGATATTAATAAATATGAATATGTTCTAGAATACATCTGAATGCTTGGCTACAGCGGGATTTGACTTTCACCTTAACCTTCTGTTAAAATTGGCGAATGCCACGCATATAACGTCTTACGCTTCGTAGATTTAATTTCCTTCGTCGCGTTTCTCGCGTATTTATATTTATCCCTGTACCAGAATTCACGAGGAGAACACCCAGAATTATTTGCGGCGCTTCACAGGCGCGAACCCGGTCCTCGTATTTATTCATCCCGACATGCAAATACGAGAACAGAGTGTCCCAAGGAATATCGACGGACAGCGAGTCATAAATATCTTCCGTGATTTAAATCACAAATTAGATTGAACCGCAAACAAATCTGCCGGCGAATTCTTGCTTCCGAGATAGTAACTCGTCTCAATTCGTACGGCGTATGCGGTTACCATGCATTTCTAGAAACGTCGTCGTTGAGGTCATCGCCGAGCGGAAGAGATAGCAACGTGTCGACCGCACCTATTCGTAGTGAAAGCACGAAGTCGAAAGAAATAATAAAAAAAGAATTTTGATTGCTGTCAGATAAACTCCAGTTCCACCCAGATGTCCTTCCGCAATGCATCGGGCAACCAAACCTTCTATCGAAGGATTTTCAATAACCTATACAGAGAATATCAGGAAACGAGAATGATGGATGTCGCTTTATGACAATAATATAGAGTATTGTAGGGAGTATTGCGCGCAAAAACCGTAGGGAATTCATTCATTTATAAATTTCCCAAAGGATTCGGGACATTGATTGTCATTCTAAAATATCGATATATAGAATCATCTTATCAGATAGTTATTTTAATTATATTATCATTATTGAAATATTATTCTTTGTACGATAAAGTATATAATAGATACAGCAAAATCCGTTTAGGTTCGCTTACATATTTAATTCACTACTTTGAATGTGCCGCTAAATCTAATGCCGAAGCAAATGACTTCTGGGATCTATGTAGCCTTGGATCTGCATGCATGCTTCCAAATATCGCTGGGAAAATTTCTGTCGCATATTCATCCATCGTTAGCGCAACGCGAGGGCATCCGTGCATGGTAATTCTCGCGGCGACGTTACATGCCGGACCGCAAACATTTAATTAAACCGACCTTCCTGCGGAAACCAAAAATGACGAACGAGTATTCGCATACCGCGTATCTTTCTAGCATTCGGAGTAATTCTGCGGAAGCTTATGGAATTTAAAAGTCTTGGAGTTTAGCCGTCACCGTCGTCGCCGCTCGAGCATGCCGGAGACATATTTCTTCCTTGGTTGTCTCTAGAGTGCACGAAACACTCTTTTTCATTCGGCTCTTCCATCTCCATTCCATGTTTCTTCGCTTCTCGTTATTCCCCTGGCCCCACTGACTCGCCCGGACCCCCCAGCGTTCCATTCTCATCTGGGGTTCCTTCTTCCTTCATGTTCCCCAGGATTTTTCCGGCCCATGTTTCGTCCGCTCCGTAAGTTGCAGCTCGGGAGGATATGACGAAAGTTCCGATCTCCTTCGCCTCCGTAACGTTGAATATTCCATTGGTATGGCACACATATATTATTCGCTAAAAATTTACAACGAGGAAAGGATCGCTCCGCTTGAGAAACGTCGTCCGAATTCGATTTAAATAATTCCGTTTCTATCCCGGAGTCAACAGCCGTCGGAAATGTGCGAAAGCACGCGTCACAGAAAGTTGAACTTTTATTTTATCATGACGTTATTTTATCATGACTTTCTCGAACGCTCGCGAAACAACAGAATATACAACGACGCGAAATGGAATAATTTAACGGAGATGTTACGAAATTAGCGGCGGGCGGGCTGTCGTTCCTGGGACGGTATTCTCTTCAAGGAGATCCAGTTGAATTAGAGCCACCACGGGGCTATTGTAATCAGTCTTGACGCTCCAGCAGGAATAATTACGATCCTCGTGAAACTCGAGCGGTTCAAATTTGCAAATCCCAGTCTCGTTGCTCGTGAAATTTGTCGGATTAACTTTACAAATTTATCCCCACGCTTTTCCACCCGTGCTCTTGTCTATCTCTCGTTCGGGTCTGTGGATATCTTCAGCAAGTCAAAGTCGACAAAGTCGATTATAAGGGATTCTAATTTTCCATTAGAAGCGGCTTAAAATAAATTTCCATGTCTATTTACAAACATAGTTGTAAACGTTATACCGTTCCCTTTAATAGTTTCAGTTTTTAACTATCAGTTTTTTTAAACAGTTTTTTTCATTCGATAGTTAGATTGATTCTGTTTTTCAATTTACGACGAATTCAACGTGACGCAGCGTGGACACTTTGCGGACATATGAAACGTTCCCGCTTGCGCTCATGTACGCGCTAGAACACGCGTATACGTCGATGCTGCACAGCCAATCCGTTTAGACAACGTCGCATTTAAATAACGCATTTTCCGTCCGGCACGTTGATAAATATTTAGCTTACTCCGGCATGGTGTGCGGAATCGATTGGAAGTTTACGAAGAGCAGCAGACGATAGTACGTTGTGACAGGAACAGAGAAACGGAATTGCTTTTGACGGATTAACTTTTTAAACCGTTCGCAGGAGAGGGAGATATCCTGATTGGTTGTTTGTTGAATAAACTCGCGCGAGAACGAGCTTCATTCGGGCGCGGTTCAATCTCCGGTATATTCTCGACTCTGACAGATCTCGTCCTGCATTGCGGGAGATTATTGTGTTATATGTGCGTCGCGGTATAGTAATATGAAAAAGCGAGTGAACGACTGGATAAGGAGAAGCTTTTCAAAGGGTGAAGAAATTCTAGATTTTCTTCACAATACATCATTAATGTAAAGAGCAGAAATCTTAGAATAACCTTACGAGATGCATCTCTCAATTCTCTTGAATCATGCATAGAAAGCATGAGAGAGAATGTAAATCTTTACAATTAATTTAATTTAAATACGTATTTTTGTTTCGCTGTACGGAATATAAAATCAAGCCGTGTTAAAGATCCAAAGAGACAGAGAAAGGAGGAAAAGAAAAAGAGAGAGAGAGAGAGAGAGAGAGAGAGAGAGAGAGA
>Ga0157364_1006812_pt1 | contig 11785 bp, 6 predicted proteins | sample AttsexASBM2_FD_111476 | JGI IMG/M metagenome (GOLD analysis project Ga0157364, IMG submission 111476) | Fungus gardens microbial communities from leaf cutter ant in Ribeirão Preto, State of São Paulo, Brazil - Atta sexdens ASBM2 | ecosystem: Host-associated > Fungi > Mycelium > Unclassified ...
AAATTTTACTTGCGCTTGCCGCAACCAATTTTTTTTTCTTTGTTTTAATTCTACTTTCGTTTTTAATTAATTCGTTTTTACCGTAACGCAGTCCAATTATATATCGCTTTTATTGCGGTTGTTGTTGTATTGAAAAGGAAAGCATCAAAGCATACAAATGCGCACGCATGAGTTCTCTCGGAGTTGAAGGCAAGGCTACCTCTGCACTGCTCGTCAGACACGACGAAGGGCAAAGTCTCTTATGATTAATCTGCACCTCGTATCGCGCGATATCAGAATTACTTCCGACTTTGTTCCCGTCTACTATCTGAACGGATAATCTCTGTAATTTGTAATAAGGACTGCTCAAAAGGCGTCAAGCTCTCGCGGGCTTCATAACGGCGGTATTGCTTTGAAATCGCGTGAGTTTGCTCTGACTTTACAAACTACCGATGAGAATCACGAAATATATTTCGTAATAACGTGCATCGTGCATATTCGAACATCCCGTGCGCGCTGGCAACTTTTTTGAGCTGTTTCGAAATAAACTATTATTTTAAAGAAAGAAAGAAAGAAAGAAATTAGCTCGTTTTATATACCGGGCACTTAATTGGACACAAATTGTCGATATAGCAGGCGTTTCAGTATGATTCACGTTCGCGAAATGAAAAATCCATTATTCATCATGCGAAGCAAAGCACACATTATAATCAATTTAAAGCACATAAAAGTCTTTCGCGTGTGCGCACGTCGTTTGATTTATTTACGTTTTGTTACCAGCGAATGAAATATAGAATACAAATTTTTTTTTTAATGTAAAAACCTCAATTCCTACCTTTGCCACCGGCTTCGAGTGTGTATGGCGCGGATACGGAAAAGCTGCCATTTATAAACAAAACCGTCAACGCGATATAAATATTTGTCCGTGTAAACGTGCTCGACGCCTGCCCGTCGCTCTCTGAAATACAATACAATTTTCCAATTTTGTTGTACCATTTTGAAGGACTGGTAAACGCGTCCGTTGATTCTTTTTTCCTCTCGCCTCACGCGCGGTTGCAGTTTCGACCGAGGCTCTCGAAAGCATAACGTTTGTCGCTGTCGCGACAAAAATTCTCAAATTTCCATTGAAATTCGATCGCCCGTCATTCATCACCCTTGACCGTGCTTACTGGGTGGATTCGAGCGGATTCGCGGTAGAATTTGATAGGAATATTCATTTCGATTATTGCACGATAACATTATTATTTTACCTGATCCAACTATAGATACCTATACCTAACTGAATCTCATTTCGACAAATTTGTCCGCGAAGGGATAAGCCAATCTCAGTTAGCGATTCGCCGTTTCTCTGTGAGAGAATATAGCTCCAGCTATAAAATAGATTAGGAACAGACGAGTCGCGTTACTCACGGTTAGCTTTAACCGGGATTGGTAGTGTAACCGCGCGCGCGGCGCTGTAACGTCTCTCGCATGTTATCGATCCAGAGGAGAGCTACATCAAGGCGATTTCATAGATTCTCACAAAGGCGCGGGGTTAGTCACAAAGTTAGTGCTGCTAGTGTTTTCACAGCAACAGATGTCGCAAACTATAGCTTCGGTTAATAGTCAATCAATGACCTTACAGTGAACTCGTCTCATCGCATCGTATTTCGTGATGCTCCAAACTCGATGTTTCTTCGCGCAAGAAAGATTTTTTTTTTCCCCCACTTTTTTGGGGAAAAGAACAAACGTCGGAATGGCTAAACATTTAATAATTAAACCACACGACGTCATGTCGTAGTCCTAATTCGACAGATTCTCTTGAATAAGCTTATACATGTATATGGCAGCGTGCCAGGTCAGTTGCGCTCCTCCATTAAATATCCGCATACGTCGAGCGCCATGGAGAAAATTGTTCAGGATTCAGGAGATGTAATATGAAAGAGGAAGTATAATATAATTGAATGAAGAACGTGTTAAATGTTAAAACGTTCACTGTTATGCGAACGAAACTGACGAATTTTGCGGAAATGTATACGCAGCGCCATACCAGGTATACTAAAATCACCCTGCATACTACATGCGCAAACTTTAATGCCCGTCAGCGTATAAAGATGTAAATGCGGCTGCTTGACGCGCCAGCGTACCTACTTCGCCCCAGCGTATTTCTTATACCAGTAAAATTGCATAATTATACTCGCGCGGAGATATATAGAGTGATACGGAATGAATTTCGTGAAATTTCGTACGACGGGTAAGGTAACTTGATTGATTCGCTTAACCAATTTGATTAATTTGCAATTTCCTCCTTAGTACGCAATGATAAATAACAACGTCGACTAGAGTGTAACCCAGTTTCACTGATATGTTTCAAAATCAAATACGTTTTATATTTAATTTACAAAAAAAAAAATTATTCTCAATTTAAAACGATTATATTCTATTCAATGCAATCATTGTAATTGCAATCCTATATAACCGATATAAAATCTTTTTTATATAACGAATTTGATAATCTCAAATTTCAACAATATTCTATCCTAATTTGTTGATTTGAAGAGATTATAATTTTCTATCCGATATTATTTCCTTTTAAATTAAGAAAATTATTATTAAATAATGAAAATATATTTGTTTCTTGGTGTAACTACATGTGTAGATCAAATTTCTACGTGTAAGCAAATTATGATGTCGGTTAACGTGAAATAATCTTATTAATAATCTTATATTTCAAGAAAATACATATCGAAAAGAAAGATATTAGAGTGAAAGTAAAGATTTCAAAATAAAAATTATTTAGTCTTTTTTCCTACGTAATTTATTTCTATGCCAATTATTATTACGATTAACGATGCGTTTCTTCTTTAAACTTACTTTAATATTACTGCCATATCGATTAAAATATTTTTCACGGTATCACATGCACTCGTCTTTTAAATTTCCATTTTAATAGCTCGTATCAGGAACGCACGCTACATATAAAGTACGGAATATGCGAGGTGGATTTCAACAATATCTTTCGCGGTGCGGCACCGTGCCGCGAGAATCCTATCTCGCTGAAGAATTTAATATGACCAGAATAATCTCGGAAGGTCTTCGGTTCCGAAATTCGCTGCCGACGAAAAAGAGAACAATTCTCCCTTCGCACGATGGCAAATCACTCGTCCGAAAGTTTCTCACAATGTTGCTTATTCGCGTCTCATAACGTCTCATAACGCTACTTTGCTGCCTCGGAAAATAAATTTCTCTCTCTCGGCATCGAACTTTGTTGTTCTCCGCCATTACGGAATAATTCCTTAACTCTCTCTCCTTTTCTTTTATATATTCAAATCGATGTATAAATTTCCTTCCCTTGCCTTTCTTATATACTCGCGAGATTTTAGCTGCTGACTGCCTGCCAGCTATTGTAGTATTCATCTTTTGAAATTACTCTTCGCTCTTCTTTGCGAGATTTACTCGCACGAAAACTACAATACTATATCGGAGAATACTTTGATTCACTAATTCAAAGATGTCGAATGTCGGGAATTTTACCGGGAACATAATTCAGAAACTTGACTATTTTTCTTTTGAAAGTCATCAATAGATTTTACTTTTTCACTTTTTTTACAAAGTTAAATACGAACGTTTTCATCAATTAATCTTAAGTTAGAATTTATTCTGGATATTACTCGAAAGTATTTGCAAGAGCGAAAGGATATTAGGTATCCTGTAATTTACGAGTGGCTCACGGCAGTCAATATTTCTTCATATAATTATTGAGTATAACTTAACGATAAGAGAGCAAAAAATTATTCACTGTACTCGCTTGCGAAGGAATATGGAAATGCAAACAACAACACTGTAACATAATTAACGACTCGATTAACGATGTTGTCGTCGATGAATGCATTATTTGATTGTATCGCGTTTAGACACGACGCGAGGTCAATTATGTTTAATAATATAATAATTAATTAATTTGCGAATCGTATACACAAATATTTAAATGTCTATTTCTCTTTTATTACATATACATATATGTATATGCATATTGTACATACATAAAAAATGTAATGTACGTGATGTATATTGCAAAGAATAGGTACAATTAATTACTGTGCCGATCTTAATTATTGCACGGATTTGTTTACTAAACTAGCAGTGAACATGATTGAATATTTATTATATATAGGTAAATATTTTGTCGTACAGTAATTATAAATGTATACTTAACGAAGTAACGTAATATCAATATTTTTGAATTAATTCTCGTTGTGGAGAATTAATTATCAGAGTAATTGGTGCAGTGTCAATTTCTACATTTCCGATAGCCGCTACATTTATTTATTTATTTATTTTTTTTTATATTAATTTGTACTCGGATTCGGTAATTTGGAGCAACAATATTAATATAATAGTAACAGCATTAACGAATTATTAATCAGTGTAGTATTAATTATATGGTCGGTAAAATATTAGCTGATATTGCGTATTATTCTGTAAAAGAGATATTACAGTTTATGCTATTTTAATTATTTCGACGTAATGTAATTTATTATTAAATATTATTCAATATTACTATTATTCGTTTTTAATGATATTCTTTTTCTAAAGTAAAATTAAACTGCACTGGTTTTTAGTATTGATTTTAAATTACATACGGTCACAACTATTGAATTAATATGAAACACAAGGTTCGTTTGCAACTCGCTTTTAGCTTCTCGTTGAGCCAATTGTTCATGGAAGTGATATTTAGGAGAGAAAGATATGTATTTAATACGGTACGCTTTGTACGAGTTAGTCGACAAGGCTATGCTGAAACTATTTCACTCGGTTGAGCTCTTTAACGAGTCACTCGCATTGCAACAACAACTAACAAGTATATAACAACTGGGTTTCTTCGTCGCTTCTATCGCTTCCGAATTTCGTCGTGCGGTATCACCAGTGGCCCTACGGGCTATTAACTAGCCAGCATAATCGGATCGAAACAATCTAAAGAACCTTTAGCGCCTTCCTCCACCTTTCCCCTCTCTGTCATCGCGCGATATTACAGCAATAAAACATTAGCAATTTATAGCCGGGTAAAGATCCTTTAGATCTTCCCTTTCATCGCATGGCGCAGCCCGGTGGAATCTTTTATGCGAACACGTCTCCGTCATCAATCAACGTCGTGAAAGAATAACTCGGGAGCATTTGAAAAATGATAGCGGGCGCGAGGCCGGTAGGTGACTGCTTCACCGATGCTTCTCTTCCAACCGCGGCGCGAGCGGCGGCAACGACAGTCCGTTGACTGATAATGAGATAGAACTAACAATCGAGTGCGACGCTTTATGCAAAGTGCAACGTGCGATCGACATAACGTGCTGTTTAACGTGGCGCGGTGGGATAATTTGGCAAATTTATGACGCATATGTCGCGCGGGCGCAGGCTCGACTCACACGACGAAAGGAAAGCTGCGAGATACGTTTCGTCGACGTGTCTCTCGCTGAGAAATCATAATAACCCTGAGATAGCCCATATTATAGTGCAAGATGTCTCGAGAATATTTTGCTCGTATCTGCCTATATATACATATATATATATATATATATATATATACACACACACACACATATTTTTCCTATGGCATAGGTATATGGCATATCCGATAGGTATTCTTAGGATGTCGCGTAGATTTCTTTTGTACCGTAATTTCCACACATGTCTTACTGAAATATTTTCTGAATATTCCCTCTGTATACGAGATACTTTCTATATTTGAATAACACCCGAGTAATATTTAAAAAAATTTTGAAATATTTGCATGTACTGAAAACATTTACATAGAATTACATCGGAAGTATTTTTCAGGATGCAGCAGAGGATGCGCATTTCCGAAATAACGATAATGCATATATGATAATACATATAAATACATATATATGCGTTACATCAATGTGTGTGTATTTTCTTAATGTTAAGCTTCCCTCGTTATCACGAGAACTGAAGACGATGTGTGCAGCTCGTTATCTTTCACCGGCCGGCCAGCGTAATTTCAAACCGTGATTCTGCGATTTCCGATTGCATTTAAAAATGCTGTTTGCGATTAACGCAAATAACTCCTCGAGAGAACGTTTACATAATGATTGTGTACATTTGATTTGTATGATTATAGCAATACACGAGGCGTTTCAGAATTGATGTTAATTTCAGTAATATCGTTGATATCAAAATGATAAATTAAAATCACATTCATGGATTCTTCAATACATATATAATATATTTAATATTGAATAATTTATATATATGTATAATAATTCGAAGATAGATTTATATATAACACACAACACGTAAATATTTACAGACGCACACACATTTTGTGTCCTGTTTCCTTATATATTCTTGTCTCGACGAGAGTGCTTCGAAAATGTAGGGAAGGCGGGAAGAAGTCGCGACAGCGACTTTAATGCGAATTTGCGACCCTTTTTGCCACGCTTTGTACGGTATGAGGGGAGCGCGGCGGCATAGGAATTGTCCGAGGTGTGCTCAAAGGGTGGATAAAGTAACCGAGGATAAAGGGGAGGCGAGTCAAACCAGAATTTGCTTATTACTTTTACATCGCTACAAAGGACTGACGAACGCGATCTTCCGCCTTATTTAGGTAAAATATTTTCTCCTTCGTCCTGCGGTTGACGCGTTATTATCGATGAAACTTTTCTACGTGTATTGTTCAAATTTTTATAAGGTAATCGGACCTATATATGGCCTGAGCGATTTTTGTTTAATTTTTTGTTGAGTTTAAAATTGAAAGCTGATGATTAGATTCAAAAGAAAAAACATTTCTGAATTAAAAAGAAATATTAAAAAGAAATATAAGACATTTTCACGATAGTTGTCTCGCGCTAAATTAAATATTTATATAAGTGTAGTGAAGATTTTAAGAAAATGGCATTTAAGCTGGGCACATATATATCCAATATGACCTAAGTAGTACATTGTATATATTTTCCTCTTTCTCATAAAATAATGTTTGAAAAATGGGAAATAAAGTGGAAATAAAATGTTGCTTTTTTAAGTTTAACATATTTATTGACATGACAATAATACACAGAAACCTATTTTGCAAACAATTGATTTATCTATTTATTATATTTACTTATCCACTTTTTCCACGTTAGTTAGCAAATCTGTAATAATAAAATATTCAGCTTTCAATTTTAAAAAATATTACATCCATATACATATACTGCACTCAGTATACCTATACTAGATTCATATTAGATCATATTAGTTTCATCTCACAAAGAGTTTCCTCTTTAGTTATAAATAAAACGTTGTGACGAAAATATAAACTAAATACACTATTGTAAGGTGTAAACACAAAATTATAATAAAATGAACTATGGACGTCAATAATTATCTCTTAATGTAATAATTATAGAATGCAATTACCTACGAAATATTACATCATTCATGACTACGACATTCTGTATTTTGTTTTAATAACAATATGAACAAACAGAATGAATAATCGAGTCAGACGGATAGTGCGATTCACGACAGTAAATTCAGTAGATTGCTCAACTGCAGTTTATTGAATTCATCGATAAATAATGAGAAGGATATATTAGGTAAGACATACTAAGTCAAATAGGGTCCGGTTATCTTATAAATGTATGTAAGATCAGAGAAATATCTAATGCGTGCGCACGCGCAATCTGAAATTGATAAAAATATTTAATAATCTTATATATCTTTTTTTCATATATTTGTATATGATACAAACGTATGTATATACATGAAACAAACAAGTAAGCGAATTGAATTAATCGAATTTGTTTTAAAATCGATGGAGAACCACTGGAACGAGTCATGATGCAGGAATAGCACTGCACCAATGTTGCATGACTGCATCACGTTATGCATGTAGTCTTATGTTTAAGACTTATAGAATAACTTTCAACTTGATGGCGAACGTAAAGGTTCGGTCACTGCCGCTACAAGAACTTTCCTCATCTTGCACATTCGAAGCACGTTATTCCGATATTCCGATTGAGTATTAGCCTCATTAATTTCCATGCTCATTAACCGTTTCCTAATTGGCGTCCGTTGGTCATATAATCGTCGAAGCTTCACTAGGATGTGATTATTATACATTCAAGATATTTTTCATTGCCTTTATTTACACGGCACTTTATTTCTCCCACACAGTAGAAAACATTTTGTGTTTGTGTCAAAATTGGTCTTTGTTAAAATTTTTATTAAATTTTATACTATGCGAGTGTTAATTTAACATGATGTGTGATTGTGTTATTGTTATATTTGAATATTTTGAGTTAAATTGCTATTCAACTTTTCTTAATTAAAATAATACAAGTTATGAATAAATAAATAATTAACACAAAAATAGTGTATTTTAAAACTAAGTGAATTCTAAGAGAAATAAATAAAATATGTTAATTTAACAAATTGCAAACGTTAATTTTATCGAAATATATTAATTTAAATATATTAATTTAATTATAAAAATCAATTTTATTCATTATCAGAAAATATCCTTCCACAAGCATATTTTGCTTATAATTACCTCAATGTTACTTTTTTGTGTTAATTTTTTATATAATATTCATTTTATTATTGTAATATATATTTATAATATTTATTTATATAATATGTGTGTTACTTCTTAACATATTTATTTTATATTAAATTAACACAAAAATATAGATGGAACGTGAAACGTAACATAAATATTTTCAACACAAATTTTCCGATTATACAGGTCTTCAATTAGAATTACAATATTATTATTATTATTATCAATTATCTCTTTATATGTATACACGTACAACGTTAGATATTTTCTTCTAAAAAAAATTAAATTTATATATTCTTTTAAATTTGCTTTTATATTTTTAAAATTTTCGTAACTTCGCCGACGCGAGTAAAAAAAAGTCTTATCGTTATCATATCAGTTCATTAGCAGAACTTCCGTGCGCAATTAGCGATTGAGCCATGCCGATTCGCCTTTCGTGGAATCTAAAACAGGAAACAAAGTGGTTCTCACGCGGTCCGTTGCGCTTTTCCGCGTGCAACGTCGTGGCCGCTGAACCATTTTTAATTACCTCGAAGATCGAGACGAGACATCCTGGCATTACGCCGTTTCCGGCATTGCTCACAATGGGATGATTATCGCGTATATATACGGGTGAAAAGGGCGAGTTGCGGTAATGGCGTCACGTCGGGCATTGTTTCAACTGGGGACAAGATTTTTAATTTAAATAAGCGGCATGATTGTATCCTCGGAAAAAATTTTTTTTGTTATCTTTTTAGAAAATTTTTTTCGTTTATTCACTTTTCTTTTCCCATAATAGCCATAGGTGTAATGTACCTTACGCGAGATTGTTAACTAGTTTATTTTGCTAAAGAGATATCTTACTAAAGACACAGCTGAAACGGAAAGTATTGTAAGTATTAGTGAGCGTTTCGTGTCTCTCGATTTTTTTCAATAAACATTGATTGCGATAACACCCTGTATATTTTTTCATAATATTTATTATATGATTATAATTTCTAATAAATTCGAACAAATAATCTTATGTACGGAAATTGAAACAAGCGAGATACATCATGTTCTCGTAACGCTTTCATACATTTTCATAAATATTCATGAAATTGCTCGTCGCCGAGATAATTCGACTGTCATAGATAAAATATCTTCTTTATATAATTTATATTCCTTGCATAATCTACATAATTCTTTTAAAGAAGTTGTAAATTATGTTTAACAGTGATAATTATAAGAAATGGTAGATACATTGTTACTACTTTACTTCAATTCTAATTTCTTACCGTGTACGACACGTCATACTTTGGAATTTCTTTACTATAACGATCAACGATAATAAGTTTCTACATTAAATGCAATGCAATTAAAATCACGTTAATAACAAAATAATATATATCTACACACAGAATGAATGATTTTGTTGAAATATATAAAAATTTAGCTATTATCGATCTGAAAGAAATTTTGTTGATCTACCAAAATATTTGTGTAGAAAACTCAAGCAATACTGCAAAAAAATGTGGATATTCTAGCTTGAGCTACATAATTATTTTGATAGTCTAACAAAATTTATCTTCAGATCTATGGGTATTCACTTAAACTTTTAGATACTTCAGCAAAACTATTCTTTTCGGATACATCATATTTCTAAGTCAAAAAGTTCTGCTTTCAAGATGAGAAATATTATTCTCAAATCTTTCTGTATGTTCTACTGATTCTTAACGCCTCCAATTCTTTTCGCATTACATATCTCTCGTCGTATAATATCGTTTATTAAAATATTCTCGGCACTTCTTCGCGGAAAAAAAAATGAAAAATATACCTACGTGCGTCTTCTCATCGAAACTTGTTCTGGAAAGCAATGCCTTACAATGTCGAGATTACCGAATATGAGATAGATTCCACAATCAGCGAAACAATTACATCCGATTTGATGTACGTACTGGTTTATTATATATTATATTAATCTCGCGTGAAGTTTCGTTATACGATGAAACGCGTATCGAAAAGCACAGATAATCCGAAAAGTCTCATTTAAAGACGTCGCGCAAATCATTACATTTTTGCGTACGTATAGATTCGTCCTTGAAACGTTTCACAATATGATACAAGAGCTGTAAAAGAATATGATCAATCGGAGGCACGAATCATCTTGACCTTGCGTGAATACTAACACGCGTGTATCGTTAAATACGTGCATCGACTGCACACGCTTTCTCATCCGGCTGCAAGGCCTTCGCACGTTTCAAGTCTTGCCAATAACGACAACAAAGTTGCACGAAATGCATGTTTCGAGATCGTATAAATTTATCACACTTTTAAAAATAACACATATAATAAAAAAATTAGCGAGTATATGAAATCATATAATCTTTTCTGCCAAATAATCTTATTTAATTTTCTATAGGAATTTTACTTTGTCTATCGAGATATTCTCTTTCAAAAATCTCGTACTGCTTTTATTCCATATATATTTAATTTTACTTTTAATTTACTTCCAAAGGGAAAATTGCACTTTTTGTACAAATTTAAGTTGTAATTTATTCAAAATTTATCATTTACATGAATTAATGGAAGCGATTTTGATAAAATATCTAAAAATTTAGCTAGACACAGATCTGAAAATAATTTTGCTGAATTACATCAAAATAATTACGTAGAACAAACCGGTTGCTAGAATGTTAAAATTTTTGCAGCATTTCTCGTCATATTTGAATTTTTTCATACAATTTTTCATACAAAATTGATACTCCAATAAAATTATTTTCAGATCTGAATTTATTTAAATTTTTTAATGCTTTAACAAAAACATTCTTTCCAACAATAAAAATTGCATTAAGGAATTATATCCAATGTTTTAAATTAAATTAATCTGTATACTTGTCAAGACAAACGTATTTTAGCATGAAAATATACTTTGATGTGGATAATTAAAGCGTTAGTACGATAATTCACTCGCTCTCAGAAATCCCATGGTTACGACAATCTATAGTGAAGAAGGGGACAGAAAGACGACGGTCGACAATCGCTGCGCGCAGTTGAATATACTCGTTTGCATTTGATATAGTCAGACATTTCGCCGGAGTGCAAATTCAAAGATATATTCGACTAAATTTATTTTCAAACAGAATCTTCTTATAAAATCTTTTATTTACGCCTGAATAACTAATGTCCACTCTTCTCGAAGAGATCATCAATAACAATTCAGAGATGTGTGTGTGAGTGTGTGAGAGAGAGAGAGAGAGAGAGAGTGTGTGTGTGTGTGCGTGCGTGCGTGCGTGCGTGCGTGCGTGCGTG
>Ga0157364_1006813_pt1 | contig 11785 bp, 5 predicted proteins | sample AttsexASBM2_FD_111476 | JGI IMG/M metagenome (GOLD analysis project Ga0157364, IMG submission 111476) | Fungus gardens microbial communities from leaf cutter ant in Ribeirão Preto, State of São Paulo, Brazil - Atta sexdens ASBM2 | ecosystem: Host-associated > Fungi > Mycelium > Unclassified ...
ATATATATATCTGCATCGTTCAAATTAATTGAATAATTTTTAGTGATAAGATTAGACAAATGCTGATATAAATAAAAAATTTATTTATATAAATACAATTAATTTATATAAATTAATTAACAATCAAAATCAATACGTGGTAAAATTTTTAACCACAACGAATTTCTCAATGGCATACATCACAATGCAAGCTGTTGGAAGCTAATATTTTATATTTCAATCGAATAACAATTAAATAAATTAAATAAATAAACGTTTCGACCTTAATTGTACGTAATTATGTTATGCGTACTTATTCTTGAATGATAAAAAAGTAGCAGCAATTTAAACGTTTCCATGTTTAATTAACTTATCTACATTCAATACACTTAAAGTAACGATATAATCATGTGAACCGCAAGGAACTCGAAACAACGTCGTTCCCTCAAGACACGACACGCGCTAGAGAGGAAAACGGTCAGAATAATTTACGGAAGCTACAAATCCCGCGGCCGAGTTGCTGGTTATTTAGCTACGCAATATCTTTCCGTGCGCAATGTGAAAAAAGGAACGCTCTCGCGTGAGATTAAACGGCAGCTCTCCTTTCTCGTGATGCTTATCCATTCCTTCTAAAATCCGTAGAATCTCGGTAGAATCTCTTCTATAAGCACGAGTGTTGTGTCTCGACGCAGCCCTGATCCTCGCGATTAATCGCTCGTGTTTGGATCAGAATTTATTTCTCTTAAGCACACCGTCGTGCCTCATAAATCAGTCGGAGCTTCGCTATTTACAGAGAATTCAGATTTACCCCATTAACATCGTCTGAACACGGAAGATTTGTCATTCTCAACGAATTTCTTTAATACTACTAATTTTTCATGTTCACTATGTGAATAACCAGATCGCACTATGCAACGAATTATATAATAGAGCAATAAATTAACAAGGAAAAAGCGCTAAAGATCTGTATACGTTTCATTCGATTGTGGCTACTAAAAGTGGCGATGTCAGCTTCATTACACGTAATTTACTAACGACGAGTGAATTATAGTAATTGTATTGATGCCCGTGCAATTGCGGTCGACACGATGTGAAATTATTATGCCAATGAAAGTTACTATCTCTCTGACATATAGTGATAACGTACAAAACTTCATTACAAAAAATCAATAATTGAATGATGATTGTATGAAATGACGTAAAGGTGACAAAGAATAAACCAAGATCACGATGATATCCCGTGACATTACGGTGGAACTTTGTGAGAGACAAGAAAACGAGATATGCGATATCGTGCCATGAAGGAATAACGATGGAAAAAAATCGTCGAAGAAGATGAAGAAGATGAGAAAAAAGAAAAAGTATATCACGGATAGTAGGTATGACAATCGAATCTGAACACGTTAACACCATTACAATAATTAAAGCTCCGGCGTATTAAACTCGTGGCGACGTAATCCTACGAATGAAAAAGAAAGATATACAGCAAAAAGAAATAAAGTTATGGAGGTATAGGAAGACCCTTGTAGAAACGGAAAGAACGAACGAGTATGCCGAGAGGGTGTAAAGAGAAAGGAGAGAGAAAGAGTAGAGAAGAGACAGGTTGATGATTGCGCCGGGGGTAGAAAAAAAAGAAGAATAAAGCGAAATGGATTCTGAGTGAACTACGAGCGGTGGGAACTACGAAGTTGAGAAAGACGACTCGGAGGCAGAAAGATACCAGAAGAAGGATGAAGGGGAAAAGGACGAAGTGGAAGAAGCGCGGACCCGCGAAGGGCACGAAGACGGAAAGGTAAAAAGAGAAACAGTAGGGGCCCAGGAAGGGTTAGGGAGGGAAGAGGGAGAAATGGAGAAGAAGAAGAAGAAAGAGGACAGTCCGGGCGACCTTCGTTACGAAACGTTAATTAAGATCATTAGTTCTGCGTCGGTAGGATGCCAGGGCGCGTACACGACGGCCTCTCGGGAATGCAACGACCTTAATGGCAATAATTCCGTTAAGGACGGTTGCTCGCGCGCCCATGTACACCGCCACGGCGTTCTCGATGTGCCTCCTCTCTCTCCTTGCCCTTCTCCGCTTTTCGTTCTGCACGAACAGGAATAAGAAGCCGATGATAGTACGACATGGAGAGTCGTGCACAAGAGTGACATCGTCATTTGGGCGAGGAGGATTCCACCTCGAGTGGCGACTATAACCGAGAATGACGACGACAAGAACGGAGATGATACGCGAGATGATACGCGGACGGGAATTCACGAGAAATCCCTCGATCGAGAGATCGTGGAATGATTTCGCGCGTGAGTGAAACAGAGAGGTAATAAGAGATATGAACGGGGTAGAGAAAGAAAAGAGAAAAAAAGGAGAGCAGCATCGCTCTCGTTGGAGCAAAATATGGCGCATGTAATGTCTCGCGGGACGATCAGGTCCACTGACAGAGTACAAGCCGCAGGAACTTCGATTCGTCGATATTCCTGTTAAGGCTCTTGGTTCCGATAGAGTCTGACGGACGACAAGCGCCGAAGCTTCTTCAATCTGTTACGAGGGTTCTCCGAAGAAAACGGTATCCTGCCTTCGTAACGAAAACGCCGTTCGTATAAAACATATTGCATTATATAGGATCAAGCAACATGTTCTCAATAAAGGGTATTTCTCGATTTATCAAACGTTATTTAACTATTAATATATTTTATATCTCTGTTAAAATATTTTTGCATTTTCCTTCCCTCGAATATCTTCCTAATTTTTTGTCATACAATCTCAAATATATTTTTCAAGTTAACTATCGATTAAAAGAAGAAAGATTGGAAGACGCAACGTCACACATATTTTCTAGTTCTCTTAGATCACTACCAGCTGCCAGAAGCTGCAAAATCTTCCTGGAATTAACGCATGTACTATTTCTCGACCGGGCATCAATCTACACGAGAATGCAACGAAACCACAAGGAACAAGATAATAGACGAGCGACATAGATATAGCTATATTCTGAGAAGTTGCAGTATGCGAAATTACATGAGAAGTTAAACATTGTATTAAGTGTAGGTTATTGTCGTGGTTCAAATGTCTTACATTGTGTAAATTTTATGAGAGAGAGGAAATGAATATGCCTGTCAGAAAGATAGTAAACATTTATGCGTAACTTTATACACGGGTATTCAAATAAATTGTCAGATTATCATGTATTATGTAAATCTCGAAAATTATGCTTTACGTATTTTATTTCTAGCAGTAATATAGATTTTTATAGATTATAGATTTCATATCGTAAATATAAGTTAAATCTCTGACTTTTAATGATATAATATTCATATTCCAAGATTTTATTACGCAGCTATAAATTATATTACCGTGAATTTTTATAGCGCTATTACGGTACTAATTAATTATGAGATTCCTCGCATGTAGTTTAAAGAATTTAATAATAGTATTCGTTGAATTGAATCAAAACATACTATAACTTAAAATAACATCCAATGCGTTTCGCTAATTCGTCATGATTTATTCTGTTCTCATTGCGTCTTATAATTCGTATTGATAGTTTTCGTCGGAAAGACGTCACATATTCAAATAAAGGTGAAAGCAACTTCCCGGAGTTTATCCGACCTTTTGACTTCAAAGACCGTTTCCTAGTGGCCACGCATCTCACCCCGTTAGTCAAATAAACGATAGAACCGCTGTGCGTCGATACTAAAAGACCAATCCCCGAGGCGGATAACAAAGTTATGGCGTTATTGCAAACACGCTTTTGACGAGCGCCGCTTATGCGAACATTTCGCACTCACATCTATTAATATCGCCAGAGGCAAGTTAATGGGAATTGGAGTGGTCAGGAACTACGTTGCCATTCGTCTTCCATCTGTCGATTGCGATTTCGTAACTTTCCACAGACTAACATATGCCAATTTTATTCGCATCATTTGAGATGGAGAGAGATTAGTGAGTGAAATATAAATCATTTTAAATAAATTAAATATAATAATAAGAAATATGACACAATAATATCAAAGATTTAAAAAAATATTATATTTGTATCCTCTAATTAGACGAGTAATATATATATATATATATATATATATATATATATATATATATATATCGTATAACTAACGCAATTATAAAAAATGATTTTGCTAAAGTATTTAAAAATGTAGATAGATGCAGATCTAAAAATAATTTTACTGAACCATAAAATAATTATGCAGGGAATTCAAGTATGATAAACAATACCGCAAAAAATTTTGACATTTAGCAATCAGTTTTCTACATAATTATTTTGATAGTATAAAAAAAATTATTTTCTATTTCTATACTCTAAATTTTTTGGAGTGAAATCTCACTAAAGAATGAAAATTGAGCTAGTTTTAAAAAAAGTGGAAAAACTCAATTTTTAAAAGTGAGATTTCATACTTCAGAATGAGATTCATTCTAAAAGTTTTAAAGAATAGCTTTTAAGTATTTCAGTAAATTCGGTTTTTTCTATATAAATAGGTTTCTATATAAATAGGTTTTTTTCTATATAATTAGAAATTTGTTATCTATAAGCTTTTTTAATATCGATGTACATAAATATCTAATTATGAGAACTTATTACGCAGTATATATAATACATCGTCACGGAATAGTGATCGCATTTAGACGAGCACATCGCTAATTCATCGTTTTTTAAATTAACAAAATTCAACGTACCGAATATATGCGCAACGATCTTTAACAGTCCCGTCACTCGCTTGTGCTTCTTTTCTTGCAAGACAGCCCTCGCAAAAAGGCATCTCGGGATCCGCTACTAGACGAAAAAACGAGGGAAGACTCGGTTTAATCGACGACAATCGAGCCAGCGGAACGTTCGAGGGGGAGGAGAAGAGAATCTCTCGACTAGAATCGAGGAGATCGGCCCCACCTCATGTACGCAGAGGCAAGAAAAGAACTTGAGGATGGACACGTCGTCGCGAACGAAAAGCGTGGAGAGGCCGGTTAGGGCGGTCGACTTATTTATTGCCTCATTAGACGCCCTCACTTTGCTCGAAGGCAGCTCCACGCTGTCTGCTCAGATAGACAGTGACGAGAGAGCAACGTTGCTGGCCTCTTTCGGCCGGCCGGTTTGCAGAACGAGCGACGAATGGAGAGGCAGGCGGAGAAATAAAGGATTCGCGAGAGAAAGAGAGAAACGTCTTATAAAGAGAACGGACGGAAAGAAGAAGAGAGATCGCTTCAACGAGAAAGTCCACGTAAAGAAGCAAGAGAAGAGGAATGAAAGAGAAAACGAGTTGATAGGCCCACTGGCAGATTCCTCGAATACTTTGCACAGTTCAAATGAAAGGATATGTATGAAATAGGAAGATGCTATAAAGAAAATTGGAAATCTCGCGATCAAGAACGTTATTATAGCCTTCATCTATCTTATGTAGAAAAATTTGAGATAGGAGAAAAAACGAGAGCGTTTATTGCGACTTTTTTCACTCAATCGCAAGAGATATTACTTATACAATATAAATCAGTATATTTGAAGGAAGAATTTCGACTTAAAATCATTTAAATAAGATTATAGATAAAAATCATTTTCTCCACGCAAAAAATGGAATAAATTCTATCGCAAGCATCTTCGATAAGCATATTAAAAACATATCTGAAACGAGATGCTGAAACCAGGAGAGGGACAACAATTTATGAAAGAATTAATAACGAGCGGAAGTAGAAAGTCATAACAACTCGTGGCTGCTAAATATGCGCATTCAATCTAAATCATCGTCTTGTTGCTCGACGACGTGAAGCAGACAGCGGCGTCGGACCATGCAGATGACGAAAAGGACTACGATGGAACGAAGCCACTCTATCACTGAGCTTATATATGCTAAAGTAGTTCCTGGCGCGTGCTCATTTTACATTCTCGTTTCATTCCGTTCTCTCGATTTTAATTCACTTTTATCGCGATCGTCATCTTGTCGATCAAAAAATGTCCGCTAAAAAAATTCAACTTAGCGATAAATATATTTTTAAGCTTAAATTTTCTCCAAAAATAAAGTTACAACATTCTTCAAATATTTGGAAAAAAAAATCAATTTAAATTAAGTTAACAAATATATCTATAAAAAGTTAATATATACATTGTATATAATTTTTGAGCCTCTTCTAAGCATATGATGTTGTATAAGGATAAGTTTATTTTTCACTTTTCTAAAAGATTTCATTAAATCTTTAATCATTTATCTACCACCACCATAAATTTCCTTTATAAGCAATGTCACAAATTATGCAGTCTGTCAAAAAGGTATAGGCTATAAAACATGCAAGATAAAATTATTTCTTATTTTGTTTATGCAAGTTAGCATGTTTTGTCTCAATTTCCCTTATCTGCTACAAATAACGTTATATATTCTACTTTTCTTTCGCTAAAATAATTTTCCTCATAATTAAATTATATCGATTAGATTCTTGATGTGAATACTATTTTATTACAATAATGTATATATTAAATTTACAATAATTATAGATGAAGAAGAGCCAAAGAAATAAGAGCTAGAACCACATAGTAGTATGGAATCGTGAATCCAACGAAGATTCACGGATCGAAAAAGGAGCAAGTTGATTTCGCCTGAGAATGTCCCGAACAAATTGATGGCAAGGGTCATCGAGACCAGGTTACATTTTTGATAGTTTTTTTTTGGTGAACCTCAAAGAATTCGTGCTCCGTTTAAGCCTGGACGCTGGATCGAGCGTCCAGAGGAAAGAAAAAAGACCTACGGTCTCGCCACCACATTGTGCGAATTTTTAATCAGCTTCTTCAGACTCAGGACTGGAAATTCATACGCGAGTTTGCGCCTACCGTAATGAATTATGCGTGGTATGCGTTTGCCTTAATAAAACCGATATTGGGATTTGACCGATAAAGTTCAAGCAATCTGTGATAGTGACGGGGTCTTAAAATTCCGTACATAGCAGATGCATCCTACTCGCGCCACTAAAACAATTTCAAATTCTTCTGGCATGCTCAAGCATTCAGAGATACACTCTCCCCCCCCCTCTCTCTCTCTCTCTCTCTCTTTTTCTCTCTAACATTCTATCAAAATTAATCGTGGCCCATGACAACATCATAACAAAAATACAATATGTCCAACAGATATACATTTCAGAAATATTAATTGCATCATTTGAATTGAACGAATATTAATAATAAATGCAATATTGAAAAAAGATAGCGTGTCAATAATTAAATAAAATCTGCACCTTTCGTGAAATTAATTAATGGCATCCTTTAAAAAATTGTTTATTTGATCAAATATATTCTAAAGAATATACATAATTTAAACGTAGAATCGTATAAAAACTTCTGAATATCTAATAATGATTTTTATTCAATTATGTATGTTAATTACAGAGACAATACAATAAATAAATGAATGAAAATAATGGTATAAATGAGAAAAGAATGACTGAGGGCTAAAATATATTGAAAAAGAGCCACGTACTCATTCACACTCGACATAAAGTCGCATTAACACCGTACTATTGGTGCAGCGAAACCATGACCAATTCGGTACTCTATAGGGGAAACGTCCGGTAAATCATTTATAGGCACGGTAGTATATGAACGACAGTAACAGAGCAGAACCAAGGGAAGCTCGGGAAGGTCAAGGAATACAATGAGAAAGAGAGAGAAGAAGAGAGAGAGAGAGAGAGAGAGAGAGAGAGAGAGAGAGAGAGAGGACATCGACAGAGGAAGGAAAGAAAAAGGAAAGAAAGAAATGATAGAAATAAACAAAAGCGATAGCGTAAAAGAAGGAGAGAAATTATTACGAGCATTGTGCGTGGCCCGCACGTGGTGCGTGTTGTTGCGTCACGCCATGCTGCATTTCGCGCAAAGAGAGGAGCCAGTGTGCAAGCACGAAGGCTGGAGGGCGAAGGGCCTCATTTCCTAACCGCGGACACCCGTCGTTAACCACCCCGTTTCTGATATCCGTGTCATTGGCGGCTCACTGCCGTTATTATGCTCACCGTATTTTGACCCAGCAATGATTGACACGCCTTGTGTCGTGACAAATCGAGCATTTCTTTAACGTGCCGGCTTGCCAAAAAAAAAAATCAAATCTGTGACATTACGAAAGGCAAACTGTAAACTTTTAAAACAAGTGGGCTTAATAGAAATTTGTTTTCAATGCAATATATTGATTACATTTTAATATCGCAATACATCAATTATTTCCTATAAACTTTCTAACATATATTAAGAATGTATTTTATTTTACTAATTGTATTAATTGTATTAAACTACATTTATTGTAATGCATTTGTTATGGTGGTATTATCATCCTTAGGATGAACCTGAATATGTCCTGAATATTTTAGGATATATATATATGAGATATATGTTTAGGAATATACTGAAAATTTTAGAACGTCTTTAGCCCCAGTAAATAAGCGCCTAAAAATGTTGTAAACATAATTCCATAAATTTATATTAATATTTTAAATCAAAATCAAAGTATCTACTGGATAATAATTATCAGTTCTTAATGAGAATGAGATTAAACAATAGTGAAAAAGACACAAATTTAATTCCCGCTGCGAAAAAAATTTGCATCTGTTTCAATTAAAATCACTGGAAACATTGCGGTATTATTAAAGCGTCGACAAAACCATAATTAGAGTACCAGATTCTCGCTATTATCACCCGCGAACGTTTTACGATTCATCTTACTGCGACGAATTTATGGTGAGTGTCACCATAAACCGACGGAAATGGTCGTAATTATAGGATAACCGACGAGCGGTTTTGCTTATTACAACCACCGTTAAATGACCGCTTGGCACTCCTGGAAGCGAATCCTTTGTACAAAGACATATTCGTCATTGTTCTTTTTTTTTTAATACTAATATTAACTCTCAAGAAATAAAACAATTAAAGATCAATTTATTCATATTAAATAAACTGTATTATATGTAATGTTAACAAATAACATTCTTACTGAAAAATGCAGTTCTCGTTGGAATGTCATTCTACGTGTATGCATGTATTAATTTGGCATGCATAGCGCACGTGAATACGTACGTTATGCACCTATCGTATTTCCATCTTGCAAGTACTGGAACATAACCGTCTCGGTCGCGAATGATCGAGTGTATTCGTGACTGGAAAAAGTTCGAGGCACTATATTTAATTCACAGAAATCTCAGCTGTAGTTGTAGCGACGAACGCATATCAAGCATATGAGAAATAAGGAGATGAAAAGGGAATGAATTATGCGTGTTTACTGTTTACGTTGACACCGTATGACTGCAATGAACCTTCTTCGAATATGAACATCCGAGAATTTCATCATCCATACAGAAAATATTTTGTGGCAAAAAATATCTGCGATATTTCATTCATTAATCACAATCGCATATTTATAAATGTCCAAAATATCTTTGCTCTATAAATTTCTTATATTATTATAAATACAATAAAATATGTAAATATCATATCTGAGATATGCTAATCTAGGAGGGAGAATTATATATTGAATAGTTACGAATATATTAAACGAAAAATATCGTCAATTTATGATATTTTAGATTCTGCTTGGCATATTCTGAGAATAAAATTCGTATCTATGATTAAGACCGCTTTAGCGCCAACGTCACTGCTCGCATATCGACACGATCAGCCACATAGATCGTGTAATTATAGTAATCAAGAATTATTACGCTATCTGAACTAATAATACTCGTATTAGAAGCATGTCGTAAAATATGCCTTTCCGCGCAAGACGCGCTGTAAATTATTATAGACAGTGTATAAGAATATGTAATTAAATTTGTTTTAATTTAATCTAATTTAACAGTTCCAACAGTTCCACATTATTAAGTTCTATCTACGTTCGTGAATCTACATTGGCATGATAAATCATTAATTGCAAGCTACCGAATTATTATCAGTATGTTAAGAAACGATTTTGCATTCTTCATATATTTATACAGTGAGAATAAAAAGTATTCGTACAAGGAAATTTGTTATAAAAAAAAGTCTAATTTCTAGAAAATAAACATTAATTAGCAATTTTATACAATGAATACATTTTATTCTAACATAAACAAACGAGCTTCGCATATATTCCTAATTTTAAAAGCTATATTTCTCATCTGTACGAATAATAGGTACTTTTTGACCATTCAAGCAACACAATTTTTAATTTTCGCTTATTTTTCAGATGATATATTTTGTATAATTAGTACATATTTTTTTGGTATATATTAAGAAACATACAGTTTATTTTATTCTTTATAAATAAATTGTTAATTATCCAACAAAAATGATCATTAATTAAACATCGAATCAACGTCAAATTAATGTTGAAAGTTGAAATCATCGATTCGACATCAATTCAATAACTTATTTCTCATTGGTAATATTTACTTTTTAAAAATTAAGTTTTTTTAAAAAATATTAAAAAAAAAATATTTTCTCTATACAAATCCTTTTTGCATTCACTGTACATACATTCACATATGTATGTGTAAATTATATATAAATATATGTATATTAATAAAATAAAAAAATATATTTACAACATTGCCTTCTCAAATTTTTTATATTAAATATAATTTATTAGAAATCCTAATGTTAAATAATCAAAAAAATCAATTTATTTCGTATTTGCGCTTTAAAAATCTGAAAATTGAAATCTCTCTAAAAGTTTAAACGAAGTTCAGAAATATTATTAAATATCAGTAATTTAAAGTACATATATATACACATACCAGTTCCTTTAGCTAATGCTAGTTGCTTCTTGCCGCTCGTCATCGTCGATGATATACAAGCTTTCCTAATTGCATATACACGCTGGATTTTTTAAAAATAAATAAATCCACCTGCCGTTTGCAATCTACAGCTCGTAAGTTTGCCGATTGCCGATGCATACACGATCTAAGCGCATGCGTGCTCACGCACGCGGTCTTATATGATTATGAATATACAGCAGGTGAGAGAGAACGAGAGAGAATGGTCCAGGTGGGAGCGTGGGGGAGCGGATCGAGTTGTCCAACCAGCGGGATGGTAGCCGCGGACTGCCCACCTCGGCCCATTGGCCGGGTTCGCGAGCCCGCTATCGTATTATCGCCGAGACTTGCCGTTACGATACATCGGCGGCCGACCGATCTATCGCGCGCGTTCTCGAACCTGTCTGCGTGCCACGCACCTGCGATCGATCGCGCGCGACTATCCGCCGCTCGATCGCGTCGCTCGCGGAGACGAAGCCACGAAGCAATGCGTGAAGGCGCGCGTGCAGCCGAGCGGGTGCTTATTAATGCGAAACGCGTGACGCCCACCTCGTATGAAAATCGGAATGATCCGTGGCGTAATTGATAATTATGGTAATCCTCTAAGGTAATTTCATGGAAAGTCCGTAAAAATTTAACGGAACTCGTGCAGAGATCATAGATTAACGGCGAGGAAAAATCGTGAAACTATAATATATGATAAAACTGTGCAATCATCGGCTAGATAAGCGATGTATCTGAAACTATATTAATCTGAAAATATAGAGTTAAAAAAAACAGCCGTAGGCAAAGACATTCCATTAAAAATTATGTTTCGTTGCGCTCAATTAGTGTAACAATTAGCCTTTTCATATCAAACGCTAGTTTTTTCTTTGTAAATATGTTACAAAAGATCAATCGATTTACATCTTGAAATAAAGAAAACTTATAATATATCAACCTTATAGATCTCGTCTACACAGTTTTAATATTTACGGAATAATTATTATATGCACATTGGCACAGATCTCGCACCTCCTCCCTTTTCAGAATAAAACGGCATATATATGCGCAACA
>Ga0157364_1006814_pt1 | contig 11784 bp, 3 predicted proteins | sample AttsexASBM2_FD_111476 | JGI IMG/M metagenome (GOLD analysis project Ga0157364, IMG submission 111476) | Fungus gardens microbial communities from leaf cutter ant in Ribeirão Preto, State of São Paulo, Brazil - Atta sexdens ASBM2 | ecosystem: Host-associated > Fungi > Mycelium > Unclassified ...
AATTGTTTGAAGAATATATATATTAAATTTTATATATATATATATATATATATATATATATATATATGTGTGTGTGTGTGTGTGTGCGTGTGTGCGTGCGTGCGTGCGTGTGTGTGTGTGTGTGTGTGTGTGTGTGTGTGTGTGTGTGTGTGTGTGTGTATTAATATATATGTACATGTTTATTTAGCAAAATTTATGACGATAAAGTATCTTAGAATAGCAATGTCCTGAAAAGTTCCTTGGACTATCGAATGAAAATGGGGCATTCCGTGGATGTCTCATTATGTCCTATATATATCCACGTCTAAATTCGAAATTCTAAAGATATCCGTAATCCTTGGGATAATTCTATTACTTCCTATACAGAACAGACTTCCAAGAGATGTCTTCAAGATATCCTAGAGATGATCGCAGGATATTTCTGGATAAAATGTGCTGAATTTATAAGATTGAGATATTTTATAAAATTTTTTTATATTTATAAACTTTATTTATACAAAAAAATACTATTAAACTCGCATTAAGTATTATATATAGCATTATGCGAAAACTCAGTACAAATAATTATGGCATGTATGAGCTTACATAAACTTGATTATAGAAAGAAACCTGAGAAAAGATGGTCTTTTGCCTGTAAATACAAAATATCTTGGACACTACCGCTCTGTGAAAAAATGGATGTCAATTACACAGCAATATCCGCCTAAGCGCATAATATTATTTAATATTAAGTAATATTTCAGACAAATTGTTAGAATATTAAATGTTAAGTTTTAATATTCTTTTATTAAAATTATATAATATTAAATAATATTCCTGAAATATTAATAGATGGTTATAAATCCACTCCTAATAATATTATATAATTATTAAAAATAACATTATTTAATGTTACTATAATATTGTAAACATTAAAAAATATCATAATAACATTTATTTTAACTTGGCTAGGTGGTAAAGTACCTAAAAGTACTTAAATCTAAAAGTACTTTATAAGACACAACAAATCTCCCACTATAAATAAAAATTACAAATAAAATATTCAGAATTATAAGAAAATTATATTTATTAAAATTTTAAGCAAATTAGTAATTTTAAACATTAAAGAGATCAATGTTTAAACGTTAAAGAGATCAATCGGATATGACATATCTGATTTAGCTCATGCCAATTAATTTGTAAATGTTTTCTCCAGTTCAATTTAGAATTATGTTTAAAGACTGAAAATAATTTTAGTGCGTAGTTGTAGAACTGAACTACGTATAAAATTATATAGAAACGTTATTTAAGTATTATTAAGATGCAATATAGAAAGCAGCTTTTTCATTATTTGTTGTGAATTCAAATTACTTATATAAAAATAATTAATATTAATGTTTTAATAAAATTTGGGGATATTAAGGGTATAATTCTAAGGATATTATGTAAAGGATATTATATAAAGTGGACATCTATTATACAACATCTATTAAATATTCTTATATTACAAAATATATAATATTTTAAAAATATAATATTATAATAATATAATATTTTATTTTTTTAATAATATTTATACTTGTTGGTGTACTTTTAATTAACTATCTTAAATGTCTCTTGAACAGTGAATTTTAAAAGAAAATGCTTTAGATAATTTTGTGACTTTGAGGGGGATAGGATTTTATTGAAATATTTAAAAGTTTAATTAAATACGGATCTGAAAATAATTTTGGATCATCAAATAATTATATCATAGATTACTCAAATTGATTACTAGAATGTTAAAACTTTTTGCAGCTTTTCTCATTATGCTTCAGCATAAATGTTACTTTGAAAATTTAACAAAATTTTCAGATTTGTATTTAGCTAAATTTTTAGATATTTTAGTAAAATTGTTCTTAATTCTCTGTAATAGACTCACACACAGGACCGTAAAGTCTTTAGTTTTATTTTTAAGTTGAATCAAGTTATAGGAAGGATTATTGATTTGATTTAATAAATATATTCAATCTTCTCGGAATTAAAAAAATTTGATTATAATTTGGTAAAAATTTGGTAAAAATTTGACTTAACGAAATAATAATAAATTAATTTATATAATAATTTGAGAACTATATAGCAGATAAACATTAGTCTTCTGATGAGATATTGGCATTAGCCTAAGAGTACATTTAGATATCGATTACTATCATTTCACATAGTTGAATGATTTGTATATATACACTTAATCGATTAGTCTGTTTACTGTGCGTGACCCTCGACTGGATTATGTCTGCAATCGATTAATTGGCCAATCGATCGACCACACTCGGTTAACAGATACCGATACATCCTACTACAATTAACCGCTTAGCGGTGTGTTCAAATTACCTATTACTAATACTGCTTCTCTTAGTATCGTATTGACTTCTCTTGCATTATTTGAAGCAGCAATCTTATTTTAGATTGAGATTCAAAGACGAGAATAGTCAATATAATATATTGCGATGGAAATCCTGTGCATCAATATCTCAATATAAATATTCAATTATAAAAATAAAAATGAACAACTTGATAAAACAAATATAAACTGAGTAGTCTTAAAATAAATTTCAACAAAATATATTATTTAATTTTTTTATTTTGACGTATTTTATTTCAAATTTTGTTGTAGTTAATAAAACAGTACTAATTTATGTTATTCCTTCACTTTATTTTTTGAACTTCAATTTCAACTTATTTTATCAGGGTTGGATTATGGAAACTGGGTCAGATGAAAAATAAAACTGACCTTAAAGATATACAATAATATATTATGGATGTAGCTTAGATCTGTAGTTTTTGACTATTTCACACACCTACAATTTGCCTAAAAATGTGAAACTTTTTATCAACAATAAGATAGGATGCAATAAATATGAAAATTGATGTAGAATAATTGATGTAAAATAATGCGTTTTCTGCAATAAAATTTTCGCGTTCACCGAAATTTTATCAGCTTATATTTGCTATTAAAAAAATCATAATTTTCTAATCAATAAAATATTATTGTTAAACAAAAAAGTTTCTGTATATTTATAAGTAAAAAATGTAAATAAAAATCTACTGTCATGAATCATTTTTGCTTAAAATGTAGCGACAAATTAAATCGAGAAATATTTGACAGATAAATCAGAGATTAAGTAGAATTCTTCTTTGCGAAGAGAAAAAATTATGTGAAAGAGATAAAGTTTTTAATGACATAAAAGAATTAATTTTAATTAAATATGATATTTTGTACTATTAATTATTATAAATTTTAATTATTTAAATTTTTATAAACAATACTCCTTTGATAAGAAATTTTTTAATAAGTTGAACAATTTTGTGAGAAATCTAGGATTGCTTTTCGGCTATCAATGCAATCTGGGTAGAAAAATTTAAGAAAACAAAGTACTTGCAGTCGAATTCTTGAGATGTTCTCGATTTTCGCTGCCTCGTCGAGGCGAATCAGCGAGCCTGTTTACTCGGATCTCGTCGCACGAACTTTAAACTTCATAGGCAAGACTCGTCGTAAATCAAGCGTTTCAAACCGGCCACCTGTAGCATCGCATCGTACAGAAAGACGATCCTGTAGGCACTTTTTTGCCTTAGCTTGTCATCGAAATAAAACTGCAAATCATGCTTTAAAAAATTTAAGCTGAGAAGCAAGTTATTTTATTATTTATTTTATAAACTTTTTTAAGTTTTATAAAAATGTATTGTGAAGCCACTATAAATTTAAATTAACTGCATGGCTTATAATTGAGGAAGCTAAAAAATATAAGAAGTTGGACACAGTTATATTAGAAGAGTTCTTCCATTTTAAAAACAAATTATTCTTAGATAAAATATTTCATTACAAAAATTTTATTGAAATTAATTTTTAATTTTAATGATAATTGGATTGCGTGTATTTAAAAAAAATTTTTTTTAAAATTCAGACTAATTATCAATCGAAAAATTTCAATTATATATAGACACATCCTCACATATTGAAATTTCTCCATACATTCAACATGAATTTTTAATGTGATAAAATAAAAATTTTCTGATTCACGAGACAATGTCATGCAATTCTTATACGAATGTAGCTAAATATAGTTTGCAATTCTTATACGAATATAGCTAAATGATATCTATCAAAAAATTGTGAAGTAAGATTACAGAACTAAGAACGTTAATTTTTTTTTTTATTAATTTCGCGAAGAAAATAAATAAATTTCGTTCGTCAGATAAATCTTATAGATTGTGAATCATGGATCAGGATCTGACAGTACTCAAGGGCCATTGAGGCATTTCGATGCGACATAAATCGTAGCACGCACGTTATACTGTGAAATTTGCGGACGATTTCAGAGGAGTCTGTGAAACATTTCGACGTCGCGACGCTTACGAAGTAAGGTACCTTTCTACTGACATCATCTAGTTCACCATTGGGAATGGACGGATTCGCCGTTAAGGGATTCCCATGATGTCCGTCCGTTCGAATGACGACTTCCAGTGATCCGGAAAATAAACCCACCTTCCTCCGTCTCCTATACCCTCTAGTCGTCGCTTCCTACTAGCTACACGAAGTTATGAACCTTCACTGGCGCTCAGTTGCTCCTACAACCGTGCAAACGAACTCGCCTGGCCCGATTCGATCTCTTCGAGTAGTAAAACAGTCGCGCGACGTCTCGCGGCAAAGTCGATGTTGGATGTCCGATATACGGGCCTTCAGAAATGTATTTGCAGTTTCCGGATCGAAGTTATGAGGTATTCATAGCACCGTAGAGGACCTTATCATTGCTCTCGTCGGTGAATTTTAATACCTCTGCTCGATGAAACGGACTTTGGTCAATATGAACACGTTCAAAGTTCTGTTGCCAATTCAGTATCGACAAGAAAGTTAATATTTCCCTTTACAATTCATACTATATTTCTAAATATGTGAAATATAACATAAAATATATTTTTTAAATTACATTACATAATATTGCTAAATGAAATGAACATAATATAATATGATTATATCTCAAAGTGTGTGTGTGTGTGTGTGTGTGTGTGTGTGTGTGTGTGTGTGTGTGTGTAGTGTACATAAAATGTGTATAAAAAATGTATTAATATAAAAGTATATAAAAATATATTAAGATATATAAACAATTTTTTCGAAGAAATATATAAAAATGTATAATTAAATTGAAAATATCTATCTCTTAAAAAGAATCATATGGTAAATCGTTTAATGGAAGCTCTAACTGAATTTTAATTTTTACTTTTAATATTTAATAAAAATTTACATATTCAATAAAAATTTTAGATAAAATTTTTTATCTTTTTAAGATAATTTTTATGAAATAAGCTTAAAACTAAAAAGGATAAATAAATTTTAACAATTTAATCATTATTTAATTTGCTTGCCATAATCGTATTGGTTATTATGTTATTGTTTCAACATAAATACGATTTATTTTTTACAATCTCTTATTATCTTAAACGTATGATTAAAAAAAATACATAGAATATCAAATAAAATTATAATAAGTTCATAATCACGATATTAAAAGCATTGTTATGTCCAAATAAGTGATACAAATAGGCGCTGCTAACTACGGTTTATTGTCATGAAAACGCGTGTTCCCGCAGTTTTCGTTATCTATCGCAATCACTTAACGTTTAATTCGACGACAAACGACTTTCTACCCTTGTTCGCACGTTTAGTAATAACGACATCTCTTATCCTCTGCGTTTCGATTTTGTGCGCCACTAAAGCGGGGATTGTTCTCGAAATAGCCGCAGTACGATGATAAACGCGGAAAGACGTTTCCTTTACGAGGCTGCTTGTACTAATCTCGTTTTAAAGGGGCGAGATCAAATCATATGTTCCATAGAAGCAATCATTTCTCCAGCAATACAATTTAATTATCTATTTATTTATTGATATATATAAATATATATATATATATTTATATATTTATATATATATATATAATACATATATATAATACATATATTTTAAAATGTATCTTACTAAATTCCTAATTTATGAGAAAATCTTGTAAATAATTTTAAAAATTATAGATAGAAAATTTTATTAGTAAGAATATTATTATGTATTCGCGCGTTCTAAATAAATAAATAAATAGTGATTGGAGGAAAGAGAGAGGCTCTTTGGATGACTTCAAAATCTTGTTCATAAGAAATAATGATTGGGGAAATATTTTAATATAATTGTATTTAATAAAAATGTAAAAAAAGATAAAAGTTTTAATTTTACTTGTTTAAAGGTTTAATTGGATTTTAAAAATATATTTTATTTTATCCATTAAGTCATACGTTATTTTTTAAAATTATATTTAAATTTTAAATGATCTTGGTAATCATTAATTATCATTTTATTTCAGTTTTAGGAAATGATATTGTGTGATACTTTAACTGTAAATTAGTTACATGTTTTTCCTTTCATCGCAAATATAAAGATGCGTTTATTATTATTTGCTTAGTCATGAGAATAAAAGCTTGTTTGAGAATAAAGCGATGTTTTCGTAAAAGAGTGTTAGATATATAATATCTGATAAGAGTTTTTGTACGATATTTATACTTTTTTAAAAGACAAATATTTCACGAGGTTGTAACGTTATTTTTATTAGATCATTTATTTGCTATACTACGTTATAAGCGCTTCGAAAAAATTTAAGTATAACTTTGTAGTTTAATTTTTAATTAAATATATTTTATATCATGATTTTTTGCTTTGCAATGGTAGATATATTATTATTTTAATATCATTTATATAACAAATTTTATAATAAGTAATAACATTATTTTTGGATTTTTTAATTTTGTATATAGTCTTGTTTGCTACATACAGTTAAAACTTCAATTTCTTAAGAGATAAGAGTTGAATGGAATTTTGAGATGTATGTACATACATCATACGCGCAGATACCAGAAGCTCGAGCAAAATCTTAAAAGCATATGCTTGTATAAGAACTATCATAGTTCAAACTCATTTCCTCAGACTCACAACTTTGAACAAAATTGCTTCAGGACTCCTATTTTAGGACTACATTCCAAAGCAGAGACAGTAAGACTGAAGATGTGCAAAACGAGGAACTCAAATCTCTTCGTTCATCGCACAAAGATCTCTTTTCTCCAGTTTCATTGTTTCAGCATTCTTGAGTACGGATGTCCTTTTCTTTTTCTTCTTTTTAACTAATTGATATCCCTTTTGTCGATGAATGGCGACGAGGAGAGCGCTTTACCATCGCGGAAAGAGCCGTAATTAGGGGCTATTTATCGCTGGCCTTGAGAAAATTTCTTTTGCATCCCTTGGAGCATCTATCTTACTTTCGCTTCCCCGTTCCGGAGCAGATTTCATTTCCTACCGTCTCTACCTACAGTTAACCCCCTTGAACGGTTCTCGCGCGAGATTTAGCAGTATTAGCATCAAATGGAGGACTGGTCGTTTAAGGCAAATGCGGAGATATCGTTAAAAGGGTTCGTTCCGTATAGCTTTTAAAAGTATTTACGATCTCTCAACCGCTAATTAAACCACAAAACCTTACACGACGTACCACACAAAAACGAAGAATTTCTCCGATTTTAAATAGTAAGAATTCGTACGCCTTGAGGAAGTAATAGCCTTCGTGAGGAATCAAAACGGTTGAAATCACTAAAGTTTAATACGCAAATCGCTTATAAATATTGTGACACAATATTTAAAATATTGCGAGAATTTAATAAGCCTGGAAAGATTTACGAATATTATCAGTCTTTAATACAACATTCTTAGATAAAGCATACCGTGTTCTTAATTTTAAAATAAAAATTCTTCAGGAAAAATTATTTTTATCAATGAAGTATTAGATTTCCTGTAGATATATAATTCTAAGTAGCTGTTGATCTAAATTAAAGCTTAAATTTAGTTATTTCTTGTTATAAATAAAATATAAAGTTTTTTAAATTTATGTATGTTTTGTTTACTATATTATTGCATTACTACTACTAATAAGAGTAATATTATTATAATTTTCAAAAATTGGATCTCTCTTTCTCTCTTCTTCAAAGATATTTCACAATTATGCACAATTACACATATATTTTCTTGATTATTTATATAACTGTACATACAATATTTTTTAAACGAAAAGTTCATTATAGTGTTAAAGATATCAAAGTTTGTGTTATTTACGTATAAATATCTTTCTTCTACTTTTTGACTAAATCATTTAATTGACAATAGCGCTTGACATTAATGGTTTTATCCAGTTTAATGAAGCTCCCTTCATAGCTCATCAGATGCACCAAAAGCTCTTCATGTTAAAATTATCGTCTTTGAAAAAATTATTATTTGCATGTGTTATTGTGAGACATAATAATCTCGCTAAGAACAGAGCAAATTTATTCATATGCTTTAGGATTCTCCCTTCCTAAATTTATATACCGAATATAATATCGAATATAAAGCTTTTTGTCACTTTTAATGTTCACTATTATTTTGTAAGATTGTATCATTAAATAATAAAATATAAAATATGAAATGATGTTTTAGATAAAAATACTAAAAATTATTAAAATTTAAAAGAGCTAGAACGCTCTGGAAAAAGAAAGAACTAAAATTTTTGGATATCCCTAATAATCTTTATGAATATAAAAATCGTTTTGAGAGTAATAATTACTTCATTAGCGTTGATTATGTATTTAGAGCATAGCCATACTACTAAATAAAAACTGTAGGGGAGACCGGAATCAGTAGACTATAGAGGTAAGTATTGTAAGTAGAATAATCGAGGATACGTTACAAACAAATCGCGCGAGATTCGCGTAAATGTGTCTGAGCACGCAGCAGCGACTGTCATTCAGTCTAATGTGATATCTCGAGACGGACATTAGTTCCATAAATAGCTGTCTTTGAGATTTCACTCAAAAGAATTTAGAGAGTATTCTTTTTTTTATTTTAAATGCACCTATAATATAATAATTTTTCGTTTTATCGCAATCGTTTTAATAAATTTTACTAACAAAAATATGCTATATATATAATAATATATATATAATAATATATATATATATATATATAATAATGGTTAAATTATATGTAGAAAAAATTTTTCATGCATGAATATGTATAAATATGTATAAACATACATAATATGATAAATTACATATGTTAAACATATGTATATATATATATATATGAAACATATGTATACATGAAATATGTCCACATATGTTTATACATTCTTCTTTCTATTATGCGTACAAATAAAATTTAAATTGCCAATTTTTTGTTTCACGTTTTTCGCCATAATAGTCATCTAATGTTTGAACGCTTAACTAATCAAATGTGTAGTATTGACTTTTCGCTTTGGACTTATAAGAAATAGAATTAAATGTTGCTTCTGTCGATTGATTTACTTTCTAACGAGAAATATGCTTTTTTGTTAAATATTGCTGCCGCGCGCTTCATAAGAGGTTTCCTGCTTTCAGATTCTGCAGTCTATAATACCTTAGCTTGTCAAAATTGCTTGAGTGATATAATTATTATTATGAAAGAGTTTTACAATGAAATAATTTCTATGAGCAATGAGAAGTTACATATAAATATATAAAAATATATTTTAAACAAGATATATACATTATATGTATATCGCGTCAAGATATACATTATATGCTTTTATACATTTTAATATAAACACTGTACTTAAACAATAAAGAACCGGATTTTATTTTAATATTTTAATGATATGTTTTTTAATTTAGTCAATGATAAATTTAAAAATGACTTTTTCTATGCGTACACAAACTGTGCATAAAATAAAAAAAAATGTAGAAGCATACAGAATGCAAAATTTTTAAAATAGTTCCAGATATTATCATAATTAGAGAACAGATTTTTTTGTTTAAGCATGTGCAACAAGTTACTATCACTTGATTAGAAAATAGTCGGTTTTACATACAAAAATAAAACCGAATCAACTAGTTAAAAGATTAAAATTAAACTAATACGTTAAAAATTATGGTAGAAATGATTGATAAAAAGAAAAAATAAACGGACTAAACATTAAAACAAAATATGCAAATATTTAGTGCTGCAGAAAAGAAATAAACGAAAAAAAAGCTAAATAAGTAAACTACTATATATACTCATATATGTTGTAATAAGTTATTATACATTTCTGATTTATTCTGGATTTAGTAAATAAAATATGCCTTTTGAAAATGTCAATTTCTTAATTAAAATGCATTTTGCGTTATTATTATTTATTTATATCATCTTTCAAATAAAAACATGTCTAATAAAAACTTCAAATACAATTTTGAATAATTACATTATAATTAATTTTGGTATGTCAAAAGATTATACTTCTTAAAACTTTAAAATAATACTTGATTTTACATAAAATAAATTTTATGTACAAATTAGAATAATAAATACATAATCAGGATTTTAACAACTCGGGAAAAAATGTTTTATATATTTTTATATGTATAATTATATATATATATATATATATATATGTGTCAATTTTTAAAAATCATATATAACTTTATGTAATTATATATAAAACTTCTTCCCAGGAATAAAATATTGTAGTAATACTCGAATTATTCATATAATTTGAACAGCTGAATTAAGCTGACAAAACGATTTTTAATAATTTCAATATTATTATCCGCAATCTTAGTGTATATTTACTATTTTAATACATGAAATTTATAATTTTATCTATCTGCACAGATTATATATAAGACGACATGATATACAAATTGAAACATTGATACTTAAAAAAAATTCAAATATTAGCGATATTGGTAAGCAGTTATTAAAACAATTAATAAGCAATATCTTAATAAACTGTGTTTAGAAAATGTATTTATAAGATAGTTGATAATAATAATCATAAAATTGCTTTATGTTATAACTCATATCGGGGATTAATCGTCAAGTGTTCGCTTATTTCTTTCTATGTTGCAAGATCCACGTCAAAATCATCGTTAATATTTTTATGAAATGGTTTTCAAATTTTGTTATAAAATCTGAATCCTTGTAATAGGACTCATATATTAACATAGAATAAGATTGCATTGGAAAGATATTATAAAGAGAATAATAAGATTATATTTTTATATGCATATTATTAGACTATTAAGTCAAAATTAGAAATTTTATTAGTTTCAGTTCTTAAAAGAACTGTTCACCTACTATTTAAATTTTTTAATACTTACGCAATAACATATGTGAAAATATCTATCAGTCATTGAATATTTCGATAGTAGCAGCGTATTTAAATTAATAGAACACAGATTTTTAAAAATAATTTTGTTTAATTTTGAAATTAATAATACATAAATATTATAAAATATTTAACTCAAATTTACATAGTCCATATTTTTATAGTCTACATTAAATGTTCAATTCCGATATACTTGTACATAATAGAATATATTAATAACATGTAGAAGAATAAAACAAATTAATATTAATAACATTTGTTTATCTCTATTGATCTTAATTATAAGAATCTTGCCAATTCGTACACAATAAGATTTCTGCATTTTCGTCAGCTATAGATGGTATCATTCCATCTACAATATCTTCAAAACTTGAAACAGATTGATTTAAAATATATTATTTACATTGGCTAATAATAATTACATTAAAAATATGTACAAGTTAAATATTTATTTTAAATTTACATAAAGACTATTTTTAAATAGTTTATGATAAATTTTAAATAAATTATATATAATACAATATACTAATAACTAAAAAATATAAAAGATCTTAATATTTCATTTATATAGTATTGACAGTGAGAT
>Ga0157364_1006815_pt1 | contig 11784 bp, 3 predicted proteins | sample AttsexASBM2_FD_111476 | JGI IMG/M metagenome (GOLD analysis project Ga0157364, IMG submission 111476) | Fungus gardens microbial communities from leaf cutter ant in Ribeirão Preto, State of São Paulo, Brazil - Atta sexdens ASBM2 | ecosystem: Host-associated > Fungi > Mycelium > Unclassified ...
GATATCTCAGTTGTTTGTTGCTACTTTTGTACATCCCCATATATGTGCAAATAGCCCTCATTTGGGGCTTTCCAGCACAACTTAGTTTGTGAAAATCAGTTCACTAGTTGTAGAGATACAAGTTAAATGAAGTTTGTGACAAAAGTCTTGAGATCATAGTATTATCCTAGTTCTAGTGATCCTTGAATGTTAAAGATGAAGATTCATGAAGTTGTTTAAGGATGTCTAAGATAGAATAGAAATTTGTAATCTATACCAGTAGAAATTAATAAGTATGGATAAGAAAAGAGGAATTATCTGTGACTTAGGACAAATATAGCTGGAATGGAATATGACAAGCATCCAATAAGTATTGTTTCCATTTTGTTAGAGCTTTTACTATTGCCAATAGTTTCTTATTGTATATCTTATAGTTTATTTTAGCTACTTGGATTATCCTTAATAAAAATGTGATTAGCTTCCATTTTTCATCTTGTTTCCTAGAATAAGACTCTTTCTATAATATATTCTGATGCATTAGTTTTTACTTAGAATTTTTCTTTTCTTTTAGATAAAGCAAATACCAGTTGACTGGTAATTTTGTTCTTCACTTTTTTGAATACCTTCTAGTGTTTATCTTCTCATTTCCATTTCTTTTCATCTTTGAATTTATTGAGAGATTTTTCTATATAGCTGAAATTCTTGATGAAACATCTATAGAAATTTGCAAACCCTAAGAAACTTTTCACTTCTTTTATCTTGGTGGATATTTTCCATTTCTTAGTTGCCTTGACATTTTTGTCTTCTATTTGTACTTCTCCTTGTCCAACTACTACTCTAAAAATAGGTATTTCTTCAGTATTGAAGTTATACTTTAACTACTTGAAACAGAGATTATTTTTTTTTAATCTTTAAGAATCATATTATTTTTTTCTTCTAGTTCCATCTTGGTCTTAACTAGTATTATAAAGTTGTCTATTTAATTTGTAAGTACTTCTTCATATAATAATTCTCAAAAATATACTGTTTATCATCCTTTAAAATGTTCTTCCTAATAAGTTATATGTCAAGATTGTTGACAGTGGACTTCATTCATTTTTATTTTCTCTCTTTTATTTGATTTTTCTTTTCTTTTATTTTCTATTTTCTATTTTTAGAACAACTCAGTCACAAGATTGATCATGAGATCTGGGGGAATGGAGTAGAAGGTACTAGAATAAAGTGATGTCATACAGCATGGACAACACATGCTGACCTCATATAATACTCATGGTCATTTAGGGTAGGGTGCACAGTAATTAGCACAGACCATGGGTACTAGTATATAAGGTAGACTACTTTGTACTAGGAACTCTATCGAGTTCTCTTATGTCAACCCTATATAAGGTTTAGTCTCAGAACCAACACTAAGGTTTCAAGTCTACAACATTATATAACATTTGGTTCAAATAGCTCTTTGTTCATTAGAAATACTACCTTTTATTCATTGTCTTCTTTAATCTATATATTGTTGTATTCTCAGATAAGATCTAATTTATTGAAGTATTTTGCATTTTTAAGCTTGTTCTTTACTTCTCTAATTAGTGGTAATAGTATTTTGTTCTTTATTGTATGATGGATCAACTTCCTGTAATCTTGTACCAATCATGGAGATCCATTCTTCTTTAAAATATAAAAACATAATGTTGCATATCTTGAACCTGATTCCACAATTAATCCTGTCTTGAGTTGTTTGTCTAACCACTTGTTTAAAGCTTCTTCATTGACTGTTATTGTATAGGCCTTGGTATTGATTTTTTTAGGTGTATTTTTCAATAGATTGATTTCATGATCCCATTCTTGTTTTTCTGGTAACTTCTTAAATTTCCTCTTATTGAATAGATGAGTAAAAGATTGAATATACTTTGGTAGATCTTCTAAGTTTGTTGTGTCTAGTTTCTTTTCTATTTTCTAATGTCATTTATCTGTTTCTTCTATTAGCATAATTCATCTGGTCTTGGATTTGAACAAAATGTTCTAGTATTGTATTTTGTGTTATTTTAGACATCTTGTAAAATATATTGTTTCTTTGTTCCAATTTACTTCTAGATTGTACTTAATCAACCAGTCATGTCCTAAGAACATATTCATGCTATCTAGATCTACTACTACTATGTTGATGTTTTCTGTATATTCATTTATTTCCAGTTTCAATAGTACAAACCAAGTTACTTTGTGATTTTCACTTCCAGTTCTATCTGCATTGAATATATCAAATAGTCTAGGTAGTGGAGCTGTTTTAATCCTTTCTTCCTTCACTAGTTGTTCATTTATATCCATATAAGTACATCTTGAATTAACCAGTGTCTTAACTATAGTTCTTTTCCATTTAATGTTTTTATATTTGTATACACATTAAGTTTCCTCTTTTTGTTATTTCTTTTTTGTGGAATAATCTATTGATTCCTCAGGAAATTATTATGTACAAATGTTTGTTATATCATACCTACTCCAAACCTTCAACAAAATCCACTTCTTTGATATTATCCTCTTTATCCCTATTATTTGATTTCTTTTGTATACTTCTGTTCTTCATCTTCTATCCTGATCTTTTACAGTTCTTTGTCATATATTTATATATATTATAGTTAAAGCATCTAGGCTTCTTATCTTTGTCATAGTTATATTTGGCTTTTTTAATATCTATAGATGATTTTCTTTCTCTATAAGTAATTTCAGATCCTATTTAATGATCTTGTCCATCTTTTGTAGATTCATATCCTTGTTTGACTAATGTAATTGTTATCTTCCATGTCTTGAGTAAAATTAGTACTACTACTATGTCTAGATACTCTAATATTGTCTTAATTACTTTTAATATTCTTCAACAAAAATATTGTGTAGATGTTATTTGTTTCAGCCTTTATAGCTAATACTTCAAATTCTATCATGAAGTTAGTAATGTGTTTTTTCTCTTATTTGAATTTTTCAATCTTTTATTCAGTATCTGCTGTCTTGCTCTTGTTATTGAATACTGTTTTGATTTATTTTATGTATTTTCTCTAATTTAGGCTGATATCATGATAATCTTGTTATTTATTGCTACAACTCTGTTACTCTTGAGGAATAATTGTATACTTGTGAGAGAACTTCTCAAGTTTCATACTTAACATGTATATAGTACTTAGTACTACTATAGACCTCTACTCACTATTACAAAATGAACTACTTACTTGTTTGTGATATATAAACCTTGGGTATACTCTCAGAGGTTTAGAAGTGATTCAGAAGTTTAATAATAATGACAATAAGGAATAATGATTAATAAGAATAATTAATGTTATTAAGTCTGAGGTCTAATTCTTAGACATAGAAGTATATATAAAATAGTAATAGTCTATATACAAGCTGCTATGGTACACTTAGACAATAATATTTTCTTGATTTTATATTTATTTTTTTTCTTATTAATGATAAAGAGGCATGTGACTGCAGTCATATGACATATCACATGATGAGAGATCATAGGCCTAAAGCATACTAGAGTAGACTAGATAGATAATGTCAAAAAACATATCAACAGCATGTCTACCTCATAGTATACATATAGTACACTTATGGACAATGTATGGACTTTAGGGTAGGATAAATATTAAGTAGCATAGACTATATGTAAATTATATAAATAGAGTAGTAATATAGTAGGGACTCCTTATTGAGTTCTCTTATAATCTCCATATCAATAGCTTATTAAGAGCTTTACTACCTTGTGTGATTATTGGACTTTGTATCTAGTGGTTGCCACAACACAAGCTATTGCTATTATATAATCAAAACTTATACCTAATAAGGCTGTTATCTATCATAGCAGATGTTAGGCTAATTTTAGAAGATAACTAATTATGTTACTATATTGATATACTTATATCTTTATGAATACTAATCTTCATATGATGTATAATATATTATTAAAAATAGTTTGATTGTAGAAATCTATTTAGTTATTCCTAAAATAATAGCCAATGAAACTTATATTTACTAATAGTTTGATATCTCAGTAATCTATTATTACTTTTATACATTCTATATATATATATATATAAATAGCCCTTATTTGAGACTTTCTAGTAAAACTTAGTTTGTAAAAATCAGTCTACTATGTTATAAGACAAGAGTGTGAACAGACTTTGGCTAGGATTAGGGTTAGAACAGATATAGGACAGTAGTTATATTATTAGTTTATAATGGAAGAAGGGCACGTGACCTGGAAGTCATGTGAGATAATGTTATAGGCCTAGAGTAGTCTAGAAGGGTCAATAGGTTTAGAAGGGTCTACAAGGCTAGAGGAGCCTAGACGATGATGTCAGGAAGCATATTCACCACATTGCTACCACATATAGAACACATGGACATTAGGGTAGGATACACAGTCTTGCACAGTCACTGTAGAGTAGATATGAGATAGACATGAGATCTTTAGGGTAGAAATAGAAGTAGGACATTGTTGTAGCACAGACCATATGTAATTTATATAAATAGGGTAGCAATGCAGTGAGGGCTTCTTGTCGAGTTCTCTTATAATCCTCATTACTAGATAGCTAACTGAGAGCTTTGCTGAAGTAAGCAAACTACAAGTGTTATTCTGGCAAGTGATTGCTACAATATACTAGTTGTGGAGATATAAGTTGAATAAAGTTTATAACACTCATCTTTTCTTTTCATGACCATTGATCTATTTCCTTTAGCTACTAATTAATAGACTCTTATTACTTAGCAACATTCTATCAAGATTCCTATTAGAATGACTAAGTGAAGACTATAGTGATTCAGTAGAGACTACAACTCTAGGAAAACCTAAGTAACAAGTAATATCTAATATATGACTCATCTTTAGAAAAACCTAAGAGAATAGAATAAGATTTCCTGAAGACAATAGCTACTCTAAGTACTCTACCAGTTCATAGTAATTAAGTAGAACAATGCTAGCATAAGACTAGAATAATTATACCAGATGGTCAGGAATACTGATGGAAATATCAAGAATAATATCTGAAATTAGAAAGAATTCATCTAATAGTAATCAGAAATATAAGAGAGTAAAAACATAAATATAGGTAAGGACTAGAATTAGCAGGTAAAGATAGTAAAGATTGAATGATGAGCTTTGTATATTTATTACTGGAGATCAAAGTTAATACATGTTATGGAATGCTTTGGACACTAATATTTTTCTTTTTCTTTTATCTATTTTTCTTGATTTTATATTTCTTTTCTTTTGAATTTATTTTTTCTTTTTATTGATAATGAAGAGGCACATAACATTGCAGTCACATGACAGGTCACATGATGTGACATTATAGGCCTAGAACATAGTAGAAAGATCTAAAAGATGATGTTAGGGCACATGGTGTACACATAGTAGCCTTGAGTAAGACATGAGGTGGATATGAAGTAATAGCATAGACCAATATATAACAGTATAAATAGGACTCTAATTTAGTAGAGGCTCCTTGTCAAGTTCTCTTGTGCTTTTTCCCACTTGATTGCTTAACTGAGAGCTTTACCACTTGTGTTATTATTGGACTTTGTGTCTAGTAGTTGCCACAACAATATATCTACCTCTCTCAAGATTGCTGTATTTTGAAGTAATAAGTATATAATAGAACTTGATTTTTTCAAGGTCTACTGCTTTATTGAACCTTGGAGCTTAGAGATTAAGACAATAGAACTCTGCTACTTTATCTAGTATAAATCTATAGCATTCTCCTAAGAATTTACTTTGAGACCAAATTTCTTTTACTTAATTGGACATTAGTATTTCTAGTAATACCAGAAACTGTTCAAGATCTTCTCAACCTCCTATTTTTTTACAACTCAAGAATCTTAGGATTAGTCAATAAGCAGAATCTTATATTAGGGTTAATATAAGAGAACTCAATAAAGAACTCTATATAGAATTATCTACCTTATATACTAATACCTTATGGTCTATGCTCTACTACTTTAGCCTACCCTAAATGACTATGTGTAAGCTTTAAGGCCAACATATATATACTATAATATTATTCTTTTTCCAAAATCTTATAACTGTGACTGATGTGTGACCCCAAGTCATATTATGTGATATTTTGTGACAGTAACATATAATATCATGCTAAACTCTAACCCTGAGTTTAAAAATAAAAAAGAAATCAAAAAAGAAATAGAAATAAGAAATAGAAATAGAAACTAAGTCTATTTTTTGCAATTCTGACATATTTCTTTTCTCTATCAATAATAATGAAATTTAGAAATAAACTTAACTATCTACTAGAGATTGGGTTATTAGAGGCTGGAATAAGTTTAATTATGTAAACACCAGATATAGTCTTTAGAGTATAGGAGAGAGTCTTTGGTAATATAACATGAGTTCTACTTGTTTTTCTACTATATAAGATCTGAGATAGCAACATAAGAGTTTAGTAGAAGAATAGATAGTATAGATGTTCAAAGAGTTCAAAAATATCTTATTACCAGAATAGAACACTAAAATAGAGATATGTTGTTAATTATAGTACCCAGCTATGTTATTATGGGATTTGTAGATAGTAGACTTTGCTTCTTCAAGTGCATGTATCTGTTCTATAAATTTTGAGATACTTTTCAGCTTAGACTCTTATATTGAAGTATGCACTGTCCTTATTCACTTCTTCATTCCCACCTTGTCATCACTCCTTATTAATCCTTCATTTCATATACTGTCATTCCACACCTCTGTTATTTTTCTTATAGTTTTTATAGTTATATTCAACTTATCTTCATTACTATGTAAATAGGTATATACTCAAACAGTCAGTATTTATTTCATAGCTAGACTGTACTAAGGCCAGTTTTTTTTCTTCCAGTCCTAAGTATGTCCTCATTAAGTCTCAATGTTCTATCTACTTAGTTTTTTTTCTTTCAGTCCTAGTAACTCTCAAATATATTTGCTTATTTATCTCAAATCACTGTGTCTCTTTCTTTCTCATTCTACTAATGAGACTCAAAATCTATTCATAAGAGATACCCAGTATTAATAAGAAATAGTAGTTACTATGTTGAGGAGTGTATATGGTTATTGTACTAAAACTCTGTTAATAGAAGATCTGTTACAAACTTTATTCAGCTTGTATCTCCACAACTAGTGGACTGATTTTCACAAACTAAGTTACACTGTAAAGCCCCAAATAATGGCTATCTGCATATCTGTGGGATATACAAAAGCAACAACAAACAACTGAGATATCAGGTCATCAGTAACTGTAAAATCTTTATTTGCTAATATCTTATGAACAGCTAAACAGATTCACATAATCAAACTTGTATTGGAAAGTGCTCATCAAACTGTTTCCAATAATGTATGGTATATCTCATAACAATAAGTATTCATAGAGATACAAGTATATCAATGTAGTGACATAATTAGTTATCTTCTAAAATTAGCCTGACAGTTGCTATAACAGATAACAGCTCCTATCAGGTATGAGTTTTGATTATGTGATGGAAATAGCTTGTGCACAGACCATCACTCTTTTGTATATATACTTCTATATCTGAGTGTTAGACCTTAGACTTAACAACATCAATTATTTCTGTTGATACTACTCATCACCTATTATCATTATCTCCTTATACTGAACCTCTGAAACACCATTAAAGTTTAAGCATCACAACCAGTAAGTAGCTCATTTATGATAAGATCATACCAATCACTTTATCTCTTATTGATAAAAATTCAGAGATGCTGGTCAAGTTCTTGGTTCACCTACTCTATCTGACCATCTAACTGAAAATTTTATACTATAAAAGATATAATTTCAACTCTAAGTAGGTAATAAAGCTCTTTAGTAAAGAGAGCAATAAACTATAGACCTTTATCTGAAACAATATAAGAAGGAAGACTATAGAGTTTTCACACATGGTATAGAAATAATCTTGTTATCCCCTCTACAATCATAATAGTATGAGTCAGAATGAAATATACCCTCTTAAATACAGAATTTACCACAGTTATTACTGGATTAAACTCTGATGACTCTAAGAGTTTGACAATAAAGTCCATACTAATAATATCACATCTTGTATTTGGTACAGCTAGCAGGGTTAGCTCTCTAAGTGGTAATTGGCAGATAAGCTTAGTTTGTAGATAGAAGTTATAGGTATTAATATATTAACTGACATATCTGGACATTTAAGTCCACTAGTAACTCTAAAATACTAATTCCAGTGTTTTTCAATGTCCAGCATACCTAGTAATCTTGGTGTCATGGTACAGAGTAACTATATAACAGTAAAGATCATAAATATTAGAAATATTAATCTTGTTGTGAAATAAAAGCAAAATTATTGACTTCTGACCACTCCAAAAAGTACACAAACTTTACAGAAGCCTATCAGAGTTTTCTTGCTACTTTAGCTACAAGTTCTTCTTGGTGACTAAGTTAATTGTCACACTGGATATCTGTCAAAAGACCTCATTCTTTACTTTTAAATACTATCTCTTCTATTACTCAAGTTGCTAGAAACTCTAGCTTGAACAAGACTACATTTTCATTGTTATGTGATCTATCTTTGTGATCTGATTGATGGAAAAGTGTATCTAGTTTGTTTATAAACTTATCTGGGTAGTAGTATAGTACAAAATCAAATCTTGCCAAATACAGAAACTAGTAGGCTTGTCTTTGGTTGAACTTCTTGGCTATCATAAAGTACTCCAAATTCTGGTAATCTGTCTAAATTCCTATGAAGTTTGCTATACCTTCAAAAAAGTACTGCAATTTTTCAAAAGCATGGATAATTGCTATTTTCTTGTTGTGGATCTTATAATTGTGTTCAACTAGTAGGAGGGACTTGCTGAAGAATACTACTGAATGCTACTTACCATCTGCCTTAAACTGTTGAAATAGCACAGCTCTAGTTACAAAGTCCAAACTATCTATCTCTATTCAAAATAGTACAGATGTCAAAGTAGAAAATAGGGGACTTAATTTATTTTCATTTTCTTTTCTATTTTCATTTTTATTTTGATTTATTTTCTTATTTTTCTATTTTTAGAACTTAGGGTTAGGGTTAGAGTGACAGTCATGATCACATGATCATATGTCACAGAGAAAAAAAGATAGAAAGTTCTAGAAGAATAATATCATACGATATATACAACACATATTAATCTTAAGGCAAACACATGGCTGCTCAGAGTAGGCTAGAAGTAGTTAGCATGGACCATGGAGTTTTAGTATATAAGGTAGACAATCTTATACAGAGTTATCTATCAAGTTCTCTTGTGTTAACCCAATACAAGGTTTACTCTTTTGACCAACTCTAAGATCTTAAGTTTATAACAGCAGAGATATTAGAGAAAGTCAAGACAGGTACAAAAGTGATTGCTTTTTTTAGTAAATTGAAAGTATCTTGCTAGCTAACAGTCCATATCCAGATACTGTAGCTTCCAGTGAGATTAAAAAGAGTATGTGTTATATCTGAAAATCTATAGATAAATCTCTGGTAAAAATTGATAAAGCCAAAAAATGTCTGCAAATTAGTATGGTTTCTAGGAATTGGCCAGTTACAAACTCCAGCCACTTTTACTGGATCTATCTTCACTTGATTCTTTGATATAACCAAACCTAGATATCTATTGCTTGTTAAATTTGCATTTTTTGGGCTAGAAATATAGCTTGTACTCCACTAATACTTCTAAGACTTTAGAGACTGCTCTGTAGTATTTTTCCAAAGTCAAAGTAAAGATCAAGATATTGTTCAAATAGACAATCATAACACCCTTTGCTATAAGGCTATAGAAAATAATATTTATCATTTTCTGAAATATTACCAAACTATTAGTTATGCTAAAGAACATTACCAAAGGCTTAAAAAGTCCACAATTAGTACAAAAAGCAACCTTTTACTTATCTCTAGACTTAATGCAAACATTGTTAAAATCCCAGCAAATGTTCAGTTTGGTAAAATACTTAAAATCTTAGAGTTATAAAATAAGCTTGGAGATTAGAAAAAGTAGGTATTTGTTCTTAATTGTCACAGCATTTAGTATTCTACAATCTTGTACCAACCAGAGAAAACTATTCTTTTTCTTGATAAAGAATACTGGTATAGCTATGGGAAACTTGGAGAGATATATTCTTTTAATACAGAGATTTTAAGCTAGGAAAGCATTGAGTTTTAGCTACTCTACAGATAATAGTAGATATATCTTGAACAATTTAGGCTCAGCTCTGGATACCAATTCAATAGCATGTATCTGCAGTGTTATGGAATGCTTTGGACACTAATAATTTTTCTTTCCTTTTATTTAATTTCTCTGATTTTATATTAATTTTGTTTTCTTTTTCCTTTTCTTTTTATTTTATTTTGGACAATGAAGAGGCATGTGACACTACAGTCACATGACATGTCACATGATGTGATGTCATAGGCCTAGAACAGGGTAGAAGGATCTAGAAAATGACATCAGAGTACATGGATATAACATGGTGGCCTTGAGTAAAACATGAAGCAGACATAAGGGCAAATTTAATTATTAGTAGCACAGACCATGATGTAACAGTATATATAGGGTAGCAATACAACAGAAGCTCCTTGTTGAGTTCTCTTATAATTTCCACTTGATATCCTACTGAAATATTTATTGTTTGTGTTGCTATTGGTCTTTATAACTAGTAGTTGCTACAACATGCAGTAGTTTAGAAGTACATAGTTCTTTTTTATAAATATTAACTTGAAATAATAAACATGGGAAAAAGTACTAAGATGTTTTTTCTATAGTCTGATTTTATTAAAATGTTTTTAAGAGACATTGTGAGGGAGTGGCTGCAATATGGAGATTCAAGTCCAATAGTTTAGAAAGCAAACATATTATGTAAATTTAGTCTCCTAACTTTTCTATATACTTACTAGATGTGGTAAAGTTATAAGGCATATTGTCAGAATTATAGACTAGAACAGAAAGTGGAACAAAATAATAGACATTCAATGCTTTTATCTATTATTTATCTAATCTCCAGATATCTTTACAACTAAAAGAATAGATAGAATAGTATGTTACAAAAACCTTTTCTTTTTGCCAGTCAACTCCTGGGTTATAAGCCTAAAGCTAGATGAAATTGAGAATCAAATCTTGCTTGTCCAAACTGAAGACAGCAAGTAAACTCTACTCTGAGTGTATTTTATAACAGAGTACTATATCTACAACCTCTGAAATCTGACCAGTCTTGTTTGGAATACTATTAACATTACATATACATACTGGTATTGACTGAAAGAGCTTTCAAGTACTCATATCATGCTTTTCCACAAAACTCTAGTTGATAAAGGTTTCTATAGCTCTAAAGTCTACCAGTATATACATAAATAAAAGTTTTGATATATTAGTGGTTTTGAAAGAAATGGGTAGGTATAGCAAAGTTTCCCAGGTATCAAGAGTGCTGAATGTGAATCACTAAGAAAGTCTCTTCTCTTACTTAGGATATTGAGTAATCTACAGAGTTTTTGTATAGAGTAGATATATAGGTATATCAGAGAGATCACTATCTTCAGTTTATTTTTTATCTTTAGTATAACAAACCTATTTACAAGTGACTGAAGTATACAAATTACTAGCTACTTTACACAAAATCTTGTGTCTAAGTTAAGTTATTATTATCTAAGTGTTGTAGACTCAAAACCTTAGAGTTGGTTAAGAGAATAAACCTTATACCGGGTTGATACAAGAGAACTCGATAAGGAGCTCCTACTCTATCTACCACTATATATATTGTTCTGTCCTGGTCCGTGCTACAACATTATATTACC
>Ga0157364_1006816_pt1 | contig 11784 bp, 6 predicted proteins | sample AttsexASBM2_FD_111476 | JGI IMG/M metagenome (GOLD analysis project Ga0157364, IMG submission 111476) | Fungus gardens microbial communities from leaf cutter ant in Ribeirão Preto, State of São Paulo, Brazil - Atta sexdens ASBM2 | ecosystem: Host-associated > Fungi > Mycelium > Unclassified ...
TAATCTAAATATGAGATAAATATTACCTTGTAGACGGTAATCGGGGGTAGATGAAAAAAACGTCAATGAAATAATTAGGTATGGGAAAATCTGAGGACTAAGAGGTGAACTGTACACTTTGAGGGTAGGCAATTAAAACATACTACGATTCTAAGAATAGTTGGTGAAAGGCCGCTAAAGAAGAATTTAGCCATATCTAATACCAACAAAAAAGCCACTCGATTGGACTGCCCCCAAAAGTTGGACACCCAACGGAGTAAGGTGCCGATTTTTTTAGCATTGAGAGCACGTCTGTTAGACGCTGGGTCAGAGCCTGCCAATTAATCGAAGTGTTTTTACCTGAACAGGTTCAGCGGTCTGAATCAACTTAGGAAGGCGATAGAAGACTATATCCATTACTACAACAAAGGGCTGATCAGGCTGAAGTTAAAAGGCCTGAGTCCGGTTAGAATACCGAACTCAGGCCCAGAAAGCCGCTTAATATGAACTGTCCAACTTTATGGGATCAGTCCAAACTGCGTGGCTTAAGTCGTGAGCTTCCAATCCATCTCACCCTATATCTAAAAATCCAAAGCCTCTTCTACAATTAGCTATCACTTGATCCTCCAACAATTATCTCCCAAACGCTCCACTCCCTGTTGCTGATCACGGGTAAACATCATTTGCATTGTGACTTCAACGATATTGTCTTTAGCCAGACCTTCATTTTCTTTTAGCCCGGCTTGTAATGACGACATATCATCCGAAGTATCCCCCATCGGCCACAATGCAGATTGGGCCAGATGGCGTTTACGCGACATTAAACTTTGTAATAAACAATCGAAGGAGTGTTCTTGATAACCGCTATGAAGCGCCATTGGGATATGAATACTCACCGGCCTTGTTTGACCAATTCGGTGCACACGGTCATTACACTGTTCTTCGACCGCGGGATTCCACCAGCGAGAGAGATGGATAACGTGGGTTGCAGCAGTTAATGTTAATCCTGTTCCTGCAGCTTTTGGACCGAGGACCAATAAATCAAAGCCATGATCTTGTTCCAAATGTTTTTGAAAGCGATTAACAATCTGCTGACGTTTTTTTATCGGAGTATCTCCGTTAATAAGTTCCACTTCTGATAGGCCAAAAGTCTGTTTTATCAACTCAATAAAACGGTATTGCATCTGACGGTGTTCAATAAAAACCAGCACTCTTTCTTGTTTTTGATAAATATCTCGTAAAATATCAAAACAGGCGGTTAACCTTGCTGAGGCATGAATAAATTCCTCATCATTACCTGCCATCGTTAAAGCCGGATGAACCGACACACCCCGGATATGTTGCAACATTTTTAGGGCTGCTCCTGGTGCACCAGAATTGAGTTTAAGTCGAGCATTATCGTAGGCAATTGTTTGCCCCTCTGGCATTAATCGAGGGTGGAGATAACGATTCTTTGTAGGAAGATCTTTTGCGACATGCTCTTTTAAACGCCGGAATGCAAGTTCTGGTTGGGCATCATCGCCCTCAAATACCGTCTGGTATAACTCAAGCATTGTGTCTGGTGTTGGCTCAAGATATTTAGCGGCATAGTCACGTCGACTACCAAGATATCCCGGGGTAATTTGATCCATCACCGCCCATAAATCACCGGTGCTGTTTTCAATAGGTGTGCCAGTCAAGCCAATACGATAGTCAGCGTTTATCGCTCTTGCAGCCATTGCCCGCAGCGAGATGGGGTTTTTTAGCGCTTGGATCTCGTCAAACACGACAACAGAGAATGGAATACGCGCAAAGGAGTGTTGGTAGTTAGTTAGCGTAGTATAGGTGGTAAGTAACCAAAAACGATGGCCCTTATTTTCCTCGATTGCCTTATGCAATCGTTTGAAGTCTAACCTCTGCTCTCCCGTTTGAGTCTCTATCCCTTTACCATCATTACTTTTATATCGAGACAGATAACTACCATAAAGCGGTAATAGTTCACCTAGCCCATCACTATCACAGTGATCGTCAACTTCTTTATTCCAGTTTTCCAACAGAGATGTTGGAGCAACGACTAGTATTGGCCCTGATTGATGAGCCGAGAGCTTCGTATTGTCTTGTAACCAGCGTAAAAAAGTAATGGTTTGTAACGTCTTACCTAGCCCTTGTTCGTCTGCATTCAGAATTCCAGGCATACCTGATTGCCATGAATTAAGCTGGCAATGGAAACTGTCTAATTGGTGTTGACGTAATGGCGTTTTAATTCCTGAAGGGATGACACTTTGGCCTTGCACAGAGCGTGGCGAGCGCTCAGGCTTCCAGCAGACTTCATCAAAATTATCACGAGTATCGAGAATGATAGGAGCCGTGCTCGTTTCTTGCTTACTTGCATCAGGCGTTGCTATCCCCTCACTCTCCTCCCGTAAAATTCCCAACCTATTATCGATGGCTTTCGACATCGCTAAGGTTGCGGGTAATTGAGTGTCACCAAAAGAAACCTCAGATTGACCTTGTGTCAATGCAGTCTCAATATCCGATTTAATATGCTCCAATGCCGGGATATCGAGAGGCTCAATAATTCTAGCAATACCGTGGGGGATCTCTTCTGGTAACCAAGCATTCCCTTCAAAATTATCTGGATAATCACTCGGCTTAGTATAGCGTTTTAAGCCAATTACGCGAGCAGAATACTCGTCGGTTTCCACCACCATCGGGTCAGCAACGGACTCTATCAACGCTTCTCGCGATAAATCGTCAAGTCCCTCGAGACGTCCTTGAGCATCGAGATAGCGCTCTATCGCTTCATTGATACTGGGGCGCGGATTTTCGATAAAAGCTTTTCTTTCTGCAATCGGGGCCTTCTGCTTGTCGGTCATAACCTGTAAGACAGGTAAAGCGCTCGGCTCAACGACAATAAAATGTTTGTCCCCCAGCTGATAGGCCGGTAAAGCCCCTTGTAAACGACTCCGTTTCTGGAAAAGTTCCAATGCTTGACCGATTAATTCAGCATCATTCTCCTGAATTTCTTCACCTTGGGCGAACTTTGTCTGCAAATGTTTTTGTGCGAAGGGGATAATTTCAAAATCACTCGCATCACCATGACGTGTTTCCGAGAGAGAAAAACTATCGGCAAGATTGATCTGTAACCCTTGCATAAAATTACTCATCGATACCCGTGCCGCATAGGGGTCTTGACTCATCTCTACCCCTGGATCAAGAGCTTGCCGAAAGCGAGCCATTGCTGCCCAGTCAGTGGCATTATCACCGTTAGGTTTAAAATTTTCGACCACTGTCAGCGCGTCGATTATCCAAGCCGGTAAACGGCGTAGTCCTTGGGAGGTAGAGAGTATTGCCCCAGTCCTTTGAGTGATTTGGCGTTGGCCATTTTTAAGCCACTCATAGCGAAGTTTAAAGGAGGGGTGACCAATCGCCCCCTCGATATCAGTTTTGAGGGTAAAATCCACGAGTGGCGGTAACCCTAGTGCCTCAGCACTATGACTATCGACTCTTGAGATGACATCATGAGGAATGATAATTTCATTTTCATTGATGATGAGGGGCTGCTGATATTCCTCGGCTAATGCTTTTAAGTCAGCGATAGCAAAAGCCAGTTGCCGATCCTGCTGTGACATGGCACTTAAGGTTGTCGGTAGCTGTTTTTTTAATAAGCGTTGAATAAAAGATTGTTTTTCAACGTTTAAGGATAGAGTGACGGAATCATTGGTAATATGGGGCTGTAGGCTCATGATATATATCCTAAAATCTCAAGCACTTTTCGTTGCCAGCTGTTGGGGGTATGGGTAATCGCCTCGTAAATATCGTCGGCGCAGCGAATACGCTCGCAGTCATAGCTTCTCTGAAATAAAGCTGGTGCATTTTTCGCGGTATCTTTAAAAAAGTGAACTTTATAGCTATGAGAGCCTTCCACAACAATACAGCGTCCGATTTGCATAATCAGTAATGACGTATTTCTTCGGGATGAATATGAAGATGATTGCCTACCAAAATTAAACTCTTGGATTTTTCCACTCTTCGATTTTAGTTGCACTGCTCGCGAATAAGCTTCGCTGCTAAAGGCGACCCAAGCGGCAGTAACCTTACCCTGCTTATACAGGCTCATCCAAAATTCACGCCGTGGTGCCCACATATGGCTATCTTCCACCGCAGAAACAACGTCCATAAAGAACAACATATCTTCACGCGTTAACCAACGAATCATGGCCTGTCGCGCTTTTTCTTCTACTCGCCCCCACACACCACCGGTACGAGTACGCGGGTCACCATAGAGATCTATTAATCGCTCGGTGAGCATGCTAGAAAATTGTTCGTCCGGTTGTCGGTCATACCAATGACTCAGTAGCGCGTTGATGGCATGTTCCGCGCCGGTTTCCAAAACCTGCTTGCCTTCTGGTTTCAACCATTCGCACAATCCATCAACCCAACGCTGTTCAGTTAGTTTCGCTTTGATATTATCGACATAGGATTTATGGACGTATTGCATTAGCCCTGACCCACTGCGTGAATTAATACCTAACGCACTCAATTCCTGATAGGGCTGTCGCATTGGAACCATCTTCTGGCTAATGGCGACGTAAGCAATGTTACCGTTTAAGATAGCGGGAAACTCGATAATCAGCTGTTGCCAGCGGGCTGGTAATGCATCGATTTGGTGTTGTAATCCCTGACTTAACGCCAAAGTATGCTCAGCGCCGGGCTGATAGCTTTCCATATAGGCTTTAAACATTGCCGTTAAAAAACTCGGCGAGTTATTACTGTATAACTCGTTTAGGTAGAACTGACGCAACGGTGTGAACAGGTCTACCGTGATAAACTTAGTCGAAAACAGATATCGTGCCCCTTCACAAATCAGCGACATCCTGACATTTCGCCAATCCCAATTCTGCACATAACCAAGTATCTCCATTAATACAGACTCTTGGTCTTTTTCATTACGATTGACTTCAATATCCGGCCAACGTTGGTGTACTCGTCGAATGCTCTGTTTTAAGTTTGATGACTCAGCTATCGCTTCAATCTGTAAGCGTTTTGGGTGCTGCAGCAGTTCACTGATGGCGTGACTCATGGCTGTGCTTCCTGCATAACCCCACTTAATTGCTGACGAATATTCGCGATTTCTGACTCATTCGCCGGGGTATGCATAACGATACGTAGATCAATACGACGGTTAGTCGCGCGATTTTCGGCACTATCATTCGGTTTAACCGGGCGCATCTCACCATAACCGGCGACAGAGAGCACCGGTTGATGACGTAGATTCTGTCGAGCTAATAAGTCAGGTGACGTAGTATTCATGGTGGTGAACGTATTAATCGCCCGGTTAGTCGACAGGGTTAAATTATACAGATCATCACCTTGAGAATCGGTATGCCCCTCAATTTGTACCGCTTCGATCACCGCATAAGAAGGGTTGCAGTGTTTAGTCCACCCCGAACGTTGGTGTGAAAAGGTATAGCATGGCAGTAAGCTATCTAAATTTTTCGCTAAGGCTTCAACAATTTGTCGTTTTTGATCGGTAAAGGTGGCACTGTTACTTGCGAATAATCCCTCGCCCTGAAAACGTAATGTCCCCTCTTCAGGGATAACGTTTACCGGTAAATCGGGATACGTCGCTTTAAGACGATCACGCAATTGGTAGAGTAATGCTAAGCGTGCAGCATTTGCCTCGGATAAATATTTTTCCAAGGGGTTAGGTTGTTTTAAACGCTCAATTTCGGCTTCAAGTACCTTAATTTTTTCATCGCGCGTATTCACCGCTGTATTATAGGTTTGCCGCGAGACCGTATTTTTATCGTTATAACGACTCGCAAAAAAAGCCAATAGCACCATTACGATAAAGAGAAAACTGACCGTCATATCGGTCATTGAAACAAAAACGGACTCTTCTTCTTCTTGTTCTTTTCTGCGTGGAGCATGGTTACGCATTAGTTACGCCTCTGTTTTGGCATAAACTCTTCGGCTTGTTCTACCACTTCGCGCATTGTATCGAGGGCAGGTGCTAAACCAGCTTGCATCGCTTTCACATGAGTAGAGAGCGTATCCACCGATAACTGCACTTGCTGTTGGTAACCCTCAAATGCTTTTCCTAAGGTAATATCAATATCTTCTAAGCGTTGGCCCTGCCCTTTTAGGGAATTAATCACCGATTGTAAGCTTAATAATGTTGATTCAATCGCCTTATGCTGTCCACCTAAGGTTTCTTGTGCGGCCTTCAGGGTCGTCGCTGAGCTTTCTGCATTAGCTTTAGCTGAGTGAGCAATCGCATTAAGCTGATGCTCAGTGCTATCCCGTAATTGTCGGGTGGTGTTCTCAATACGTTCAATCATTGCGCGAACCGGATCGGCTGCATTAACTAAACTTTGGCTGCTTTGACGGAAAGCTCCAGAGGCTTGCTCAGTCGCTTGTGCACCTTCTTTAATTCCTTCAGAGGTTCGACGCAGCTGAGTACTACTTTCCGTCACCAGTTGTGCAACATCTGTGAGTTTGTGGGCAATATCATTAAGCGGCATCAGTAGTTGTTCACTCGCTTTCTGAGAGACTTGCTCAGTCGTTTGATTAATAGAGGTTGCGGCTTGGCCAAAAGCATGAATAATCTGCTGAGTCGAGGTGTTGATTGCTTGTTCGCTTTCTGCTGTGGTGGCTTTAAGTTGAGAATGAGCCGCTTGCGCACCTTGTTTCGCCGCCGTTTCAAGCTCCTCTCGAATACCCATTGCTGCTTGTTTCATACCGTCTGCCGCTTCACGCATGGCGGTCGCGCCCTCGCTGGTATTATCTTTAATACCTTGCAAGGTGGTGTTCATGGTCGAGAGCAGACTTTCTGTCCCTTGTGTCAGGACTTGTTGTGCCTGGCTGGTGGAAGAGGCCATCCCTTCTTTCAAGGAGTCGACTGCTTGCCCTAAACGAGAAATCGCTTGTTCCATTTCATCGCCCATTCGTCCTGAACTTTGGTCCATACGCTCTGCCAGCATACGGATTTGGTCACCGGCTAAAGAGATCCTATCGCTCGCTTGCGTCAAGGCTTGACCAACATCCTCAGAAAAACGTGCCGATAAGCTTTCCACCATCTCGCCGACCCCATCATTACCCAGTCGGCTGACTTGCTCAATCACTGGCGTGATCGCCTGACTAATAGAATCAGAAATTGCTTTAGGGAGTTCTTCTCGTAATGGGCGACCAAGCTCCGCGACCATTTCCATCCCCATTAGGCGAAAATGCTCACGACTCTCAATGGTCGCTTGGAGTTGTTGCTGCGCGATATCTTCCAAGGAGATATAGGATAAACGTTTCTCGATTAGGGAATTTAAACGGTGAATCTGTGTTTCGATAGCGCTTAGGTCTCGACGTTGAACGATTGTAAAGATGATCGAACAAAACAGTCCCATTAAGGACATGATAAATTTTGCGGAGGCAATGGTCAGTAAACCTTCTAGTGCGGCACTGCCACCGCTATCCAGCGAAGTCGTCATCGAGTTTAGCGCGGAAATCAAACCAAGAAAGGTGAGAAATAATCCAACGCTTACAAACATTCCCGGAACAATTTTCCATCCTCCCGCACCAAAGTGAAGGTCTTCAAGATTAAAAAATTGCTGAGGCCTGACTGTGTTTCGGACTTGAATCGCCTCTCCTTCACCATAGGTCAGCATGGTTTCACGGTATTCAAACCATGCTTGATTCACGCTACGCTGTGCGTCACTGTCGCTCTCTTGGCTAAATTGATTATCTAACGTGAGTAGTTGGTGGGAAATACTGTCATTATTATTAGAAATAGCGTTAATAATGGTGGTAAGGGCATTTTTTCTCTTAGTCAGTAATTTACGCCAGCGGAAAAAGCAGACCCCGAGCGTCGCGATTAATAGTATGGTGATCCAACCTGGTGCTGCGGGGTTTTTAAGTGCAGAGGCAAGAAAGAGGATCGCGTTACGCACGAGCACGCCGGGATAGAGTAAGAAGTCCATTTAATACCTAAAGAAATTACTTATTAAGAATACTCTTAATGGTATCGGTTTTTAAGGGATTAATGAACAGTATTTGTGCGGAATTAGTGTTTTTACGTAAATATCGCCCCTTTTACTTTTTTTCACTATACGCTGAGTTATAGCAGAGTGAACTCACAACTTTTCATCCTATTTTTACTAAACTTCATTTTTAAATAGATGTTCTATCCCAATTTCCCCTCGCAACGTTCTGCTGACTGATGCAAAATAACCCCACGATTATCCTTTAAGAAAATTGATTGACCATGGCTAAAAAACCTAAAGAATCCAAGCAGGAAGCACTCGAAGTTGTCCTTTGGAAAGCAGCAGATAAACTTCGTAAAAATATAGATGCAGCTGAATATAAGCACGTTGTTCTCGGATTGATTTTCTTAAAGTACATCTCTGACTCTTTCGAATCACACTATGCCTTACTAGCTGCCGGTGAAGGTGAGTTTGTAGGTGCTGATGCCGAAGATAAAGACGAATACCTCGCCTATAACGTTTTTTTCGTTCCAGAGAAAGCGCGCTGGAGCTTTTTGCAGGGTAATGCGAAGCAAACCACTATTGGTACGCTAGTCGATAAAGCCATGGAAGCCATCGAGGATGAAAACCCACAGCTAAAGGGTGTTCTCCCTAAGGTCTATGCACGTCAAAACCTGGATACCACTGTTCTAGGTGAACTCATCGACATGATTGGTGATATTGCGCTAGGCGATGCAAAAGCACGGTCTGCCGATGTGCTAGGCCACGTTTTCGAATACTTCCTCGGTGAGTTTGCGCTAGCTGAAGGTAAACAGGGTGGTCAGTTCTATACGCCGAAATCTATCGTTAGCTTATTGGTAAATATGTTAGAGCCTTATCAGGGACGTGTATTCGACCCATGTTGTGGCTCTGGTGGTATGTTTGTGCAATCGGAAAAATTTGTCGAACATCATCAAGGTAAAATTGAGGATATCTCAATTTATGGTCAAGAGTCGAACCAGACGACTTGGCGACTGGCTAAGATGAACCTTGCCATTCGTGGTATTAACTCTGAGCATGTACGCTGGAATAGCGAAGGCTCTTTTCTGAATGATGCCCACAAAGACCTCAAGGCCGATTACATCATTGCTAACCCACCTTTCAATGTGTCCGATTGGTCGGGTGAACAACTTCGTTCTGATGCTCGCTGGCAGTATGGTGCTCCCCCTACAGGTAATGCCAACTTTGCCTGGATGCAACACTTTCTCTATCACCTCTCACCTAAGGGACAAGCAGGCGTTGTGCTAGCGAAAGGTGCGTTAACCTCTACAACCTCTGGTGAAGGAGATATACGTAAAGCATTAGTCAAAGATGCCAATGTTATCGATTGTATAGTCAATCTCCCCCCTAACCTGTTCTTGAACACTACGATTCCATCCGCTTTATGGTTTATGCGACGTGACCGTGACAACAGCACACAATATCGTGACCGTAAACATGAAATCTTATTTATTGATGCTCGTAACCTTGGTCATCTAATAAATCGTCGAACAAAAGTATTCTCTGAAGAAGATATACAAAAAATTACCGACATATACCATAACTGGCGCAATAAAGGCGGCCAGTATGAGGATATTCCCGGTTTCTGTGCCTCAGTTGATATCAATACTGTTGCCGAACTGGATTATGTACTGACACCAGGTCGTTATGTTGGACTCGCGGACGAAGAAGATGATTTCGATTTTGTAGAACGCTTTACAGCACTCAAAACCGAGTTCGAATCTCAATTAGAAGAAGAAGCACGCCTAAATAAGTTGATTTCTGAGAGCTTGGCTAAGGTGCAACTATGAGTGATTGGATAAATATAAAGCTAGGTGATTTTGTTTACTTTCAGAGAGGGCATGATTTACCAAAAACTAAAATGGTTATTGGTCACATACCTGTTGCTGGCTCAAATGGCGTTATTGGATATCACCATAAATCTACCACCGAAGGTCCAGGGATTACTATAGGTAGGAGCGGAAATATAGGTACTCCACATTACTATCAAGATAATTTTTGGGCACACAACACAGTACTCTACATAAAAGAATTCAATAATAACAATCCGAGGTTTGTATATTATTTCCTAAAAAACATAGACCTATCCATTTTTAATACAGGAAGTGCAGTTCCGAGCATCAACCGAAATCATATACATTCCTTACAAATCAAAGTCCCTTTTCTAGATGAACAAAAAGCCATCGCCTCCGTATTATCATCATTAGATAATAAAATTGACCTTCTTCATCGCCAAAACAAAACCCTTGAATCTATGGCTGAAACCTTATTTCGCCAGTGGTTTATGGAGGAGGCTCAGGAGGATTGGGAAGAAGTATCTCTTCAAGATGTTTGTATTCGAATTACTGATGGCTCTCATGCTAGCCCAAGGTCATTAGATAGTGGATATGCTATGGCATCAGTGAAAGATATGGCCACTTGGGGTATAAATTTAAATACATGCAGAAAAATTTCTTTAGAGGACTACAACGGTTTAGTTGAATCTGACTGCAAAGCGATTAAAGGCGATATATTAATAGCCAAAGATGGTAGCTATTTGAAACATGTAATTTTACTAAATGAAGATATAGATGCCGTTTTATTGTCATCAATAGCAATGATAAGACCTAACGGTAAGTACGATCCTATTCTACTTACTACTTATCTAAAACTTAAGTCAACTAAAGAAGAAATGGAAAATATAGTTACTGGGGCTGTAATCCCTCGAATCGTGTTAAAGGATTTCAGATCTTTTACTGTGAAATTACCTCCACAAAATTTACAACAACAAGCATCAAAGCAAATTAGACCGTTATATGAAAAATGTTGGTATAACTGTAGGCAAATCAAATCACTTGAATCTCTTCGAGACACCCTGCTCCCCAAACTGATGAGTGGAGATGTTCGCGTGAAATATGAACAATAACAAGTGTAAGCAAAGAGAAGTTATTCCAGCGTTAAATCATCAAAAATAGAAAATAAGGGTAGCAGGTATGGCGAAGATGACAGAGTCCGATATCGAAGTAATGGCTATCGAGCAATTGATAGCACAAGGCTTTGAGTATCTCTACGGCCCCGATATCGAACCGGGAAGTGCATCGACGCCACTGCGTAACTTCAAGCAAGTCATTTTGGAACAACCTCTGCTGACTGCACTACAGCGGATCAATCCTTATCTTACCTCACAGCAATGCGAAGAAGCCCTCAAGCAGGTCACGTCTATCAACTCGCCTGACTTGATGGCCAACAACCTAGCTTTCCATCGCTTGCTAACCGAAGGGATTAATATTGAAGTCACCAAAGAGGGGATTACACAAGGTAATCTCGCGTGGTTGATTGACTTTGCTGACCCAAGTAACAATGATTTTGTGGTGATAAATCAGCTGACCATCAAAGAAGACCGTCATACGCGCCGACCGGATATCGTCCTCTACATTAATGGTCTGCCCCTCATCGTCATCGAGCTGAAAAATGCCACCGATGAAAATGCTACAGTGGAAGGGGCTTATAAACAGATAAAAACCTACCAACATCAAATTCCTGCACTCTTTACCTATAACGCTTTTTCGATTATCTCGGATGGATTAGAGGCCAAGGCTGGAACCGTTTCCGCTGATTTCACGCGTTATATGACATGGAAAACGGCTAATGGTAGAACTAAAGCGAGCACGACCCAGCCACAACTGGAAGTAATACTGCAAGGCCTACTTAACCCGGTTACATTGCTGGATATGATCCGTCACTTTATCGTTTTCGAGACCAGCAAACACGAAGATGCAAATGGCATTATCAGTATTCGTAGTGTCAAAAAAATGGCCGCCTATCATCAGTA
>Ga0157364_1006817_pt1 | contig 11783 bp, 9 predicted proteins | sample AttsexASBM2_FD_111476 | JGI IMG/M metagenome (GOLD analysis project Ga0157364, IMG submission 111476) | Fungus gardens microbial communities from leaf cutter ant in Ribeirão Preto, State of São Paulo, Brazil - Atta sexdens ASBM2 | ecosystem: Host-associated > Fungi > Mycelium > Unclassified ...
ACACACACACACACACACACACACACACACACACACACACACACACACACACACACACAAAACAAAAAGAAACACTCAAAAATATCAATTCATTGTTGTTCAAAAAAGAAAACAAAAAATGGAGCTAACACAGAAATTAACAAGATGACGCGTAGCTCTCTGTGAGAGCAACGATTTGAGCAATTGATTTGTAGTTAGCAAGTTTCAAATCCGATTTAATCTCATATATATGCTTTGATTTTATGAGAGATTAAAATTTAATAAAAGAAATTACTAATTTCTGTACTAAAACTATATTTCTGTACTTCTTATTAGAGAAGTTAGCACTTACAGAAAACTGGGAGGAGTTGGACTTCTGTCCTGCCTATCCATTCTCCTATCAGGACTGCGATCCTTATTACTATTTCTTCTCCTCCGACTTCTATTAATGTGATTGCTGTTACGACTATTACGTCTGTGATTAGTTGCGGGTGATCTTGATCTACTTCTGCCTCGCGATCGCGAACGCGATCTGCTGCGTGACTTGCTCCGATAGCGTTTCTTTGGCGGACTAGGACTTTTAGATCTCGGTCGTAAAATTGGCGATGGAGATTTGGATCTCTGCCTAATACCAGCAGCTATATCCTCTTCTTTACGCTTGCGAGCGGCATTTTTTGCTTTATAATATTCATATAATCCTAATTTCTCCCATCCATCACTGCAAATATAATAAAAAATGATGTTGACAAATATGTACAAAAATATAACTTGTATATTTTTATATGTATTTCAATTTTTATTTCAAATAGGTCTTTTTTTGTTATACACATATTTACCTATCTCTAGGAGAATCATGATTTGGTGGTGCATAAAATGCTTCTACAGCTGCAACTAAACGATCACTCGGTGGAGCTGGTGGTGGAAGTCTTATCGCATCTGGATCCAATGGTTTATATTCACCATCTTCTAACTTTATTAGGGGTACCATTAAACCCGCTGGAAGCTCAAAATAAGGCATACTAGGCATCAAATCCTCTACAGATGGTTCATGAATAACAGGTGGCGGTCCAAAACCTGGCGGTGGCTTTGAAAAATCTGGCAAAGGGACGTTGCTAAATGGTGGCGGTTCGTTTGAAGGAATACCCCATCCTGGGGGTGGTTGACTGAAATTTACATCTGTACCCATCGTGTTCGGACCAGAATGACTAGGTATTGATATATTTTGCTGACTCTGTCGAAAAATAAAATTTTTAATAATTTAATAACATTTTTTATAAATATTTAAAAAAATATTTAATTTAAAGGAAAAAAAATAACACTACTATTTGAGGTGGTGGTGGCGGTGGAGCTTTCAATTGCTGATCTATCGCCATCTTTTGTTGCTCGATATTTTGGATCTGTCTCAATGCATGAGTGACAAATGCTTGATGCTGTGCTTGATAATTATCGAATGTTTGTTTCGTCGATGCTGTAATAGGAGTAATTGCGGTGGCATGTTGCGCTACTAAATTAGCTTGGTACTCTGACCAGGATGCGCTCGGTTGTTTTAACTTATCTATGATGCCTTCGTCAAAGTAATTATTTTTTGATTCCCATAAACTCAATAGTTTATTTAGCTTATTAAGCTGTTCTTCAGATGCTGCTAGTGAAGTGTTACAGAACATGGGAACAACAACACTTTCCATCGCTTTGCGAAGATCCACAGATTTTTTTCTTGCACTGAAGGGAAGTATCCAATTATATATCTTGTGCATATAGTTAGTGGCATGTCTTTTAGTTTATGACATATCGTTTAATATATTATAAAATTATAAATATAAATAAGTATGAACGCATTAAAAAAATTAAAAAGGCTTTGATAATTGTAGAAATTATATTAAAATTATTTTGAGAATTAATTATGAATATCTAAGAAAAAATAAAAAATCCTTTTGATAATTATATAAATAAATTGCAATTGATTTATATCGTATATAACACATATCACATAAGTGTCATATATAACACATTTATACTAACCAGTGATGCAATACATCATTCACCAGATAAATAATGTGTAATTTATGACTAAAGGTTGTACCCTGAATTACTCTGTAAAAAGAATATTTATATAAACATAAAAAGGAACATATTCTTTTTATACATAAACATAAAACATAGGACGTACCTTTTCAGCAAATGGTCTGCAACAACTTGATTACTTTGCGGTGTGATTGAATTCTGAAGTATCCAGGCCTTTCCTGCGCTTATGCTATCCTTCGTGCAGCTATCAATGATCGGTTGTAGCACGGTGTCAAATGCAGCCAAGTCTGTGTTTGTGTTTTGCGCATTGTTTTGCAAAGCCTGTTCTTGTGCCTGCCTCACAGCATCTTCTACCCTTCCCTGCTGTTGTGCCATTAACGCAGCATGCTGCGCAGCCAGATTCTGTTCTGATTGTCTCACTTGTTCCTGCAATGTCGTCTGCTGCGATTGTAGATTCGCCAACTCATTCTGCAGCCACGCGGGCGGGCCCGCGATGTTAACTGCTTGCGCGACTCCAGTGATCGGCGGATTTACACCTCCCATGGCGCTGGAAACCGGTCCAATCGGCGGTCCTGCATTTCCCGGCCCTCCGATCTGTCCAGGCAAAACGGGACCGCCCTGACTTCCGACCTGAGGTCCGATCCCGACTACCGGATTTATTCCATTGTTTTGCGTACTCAGACCAGATGCAAGATTGACGTTATTCAGTGGTTGCGAGACGGCGTTTGCGGCTGTTTGCTGCTGCTGCTGCGAAACGTTTAAACGTGGGTCTGCATTTTGCATTGGATTTATTCCTTTTTGCTTTAAAACTGTAAACGAATGACGGTGGATTATTGTGAGATGCTGAGTCCTTGTCAAGCGATATTTGAAAAATTTGTATACAAATAGTTCTGTTTTTTTTTTCTGCGAAGTAGTTATCTTGTATCGATGCATATAAGAAAATTCTTGGGCATTTACAAGACAAATATAGTATCGAAAAACTCGGGAGCACTATATTCTTTTTTCTTTTCTTTTCTCTTTTTTTTTTGGCATTTTTATAGTACTAAAATATATTAGGGCACGCTATTTTGGACGATGGGTAATAATTCCAACAGATTGAAGCAATACATTGACAATGTATGTCATGTTAGACAAACTCCAGCAAGAATCTTAAAACTACATCTTCTCAAAATCGCCATTGCCAAGAAATGCAAGGATGTTTTTAGTGTAAAAGTGTTCTGCTTAACAAATAACAATCCCAAAATCTTGAGAGGAAGATTGTTCCTATTCGACGAATAATACATTTTTTTTTGTATGTTCGCAATGATGAAGAATCAGACTCGCTTTTCAAAGTCATTCCTTTGCTGGTTGAATAAAGTATGGCCTTTTTTTATGCTTCTTAATCACAGTAGCTGTTAATGGGCTATGTCCCACTTACTGGCTTGCTCTGTAGTCACTTTGTACTGATAGTAGTTGAAGTGCTCCCCACCAAACAGGAAACCGAACTTTGGGTTGTCCTTCTGCTTGTTCTTTGTCATCTGTTCGAATTCTGGCCCATTGCGAGCGACAAACTGTGCCAGTTTGTCTATGATGTTCCGTAATTCTGTGTCTGAATGTTATAAGTGAAAACAACAAGAATCAGATCTAAATTAATTATAAATTGGAATCTATGATCTATAATTTATTAACTATTCAAGTAAATTTTAAGCATCTTTAGAAAATGCTTAAAATTAAAATTGAACGAAAAGTGATGGAATATAAATAAAACAATTATATACACAATACCGTAATGATTATAAAAATAAAAAAATATACTTTTTTAATAAAACATGAATTATCATAATAAAGTTTAACAAAATCCACATATGTATATCTGTAAAATTGACAGTAAAATATATATATTAGTTACTTATGAAAAATTAGCATTTGTATTTTCCACATTTAAAATACATATATATATATATATATATATATATATATATATTTACAATATTGTTACAAATAATCTAATGAATCCAGACATCACAGTGATTTGAAAGTATTATTATATTGCTGTAGGAAGCCGCTCGACATAGGTCAAACGAAACAGCAAGGTGCAAGCGAAAGACAGCATTGCAATTAATGTGAGAGAATGCGAGGGTTAATTAATTAATATCATATTGGAGTAAGCAAAAGGTGCGAGGAGAAGAAACGCGTGCGAGAGAGCGCGCCTGTGCGGCCGGATCGGCGTGCTCACCTGCGGGTGCCTGGTCCATCGTGACGGGGGACGCTCGATCGTCGGCGGTTCTGTCAAAGTTACGCCGTGAAAACGTTATGTGCACGTACCGTCCACTCGCTCGATTGTCGCTCCGTGCATAAAAAACGGAGCACCGTTTCGTGGTGCATTATTCACTCACGGCGGCCCGGACAACGCGTTAGACGTCGCCATTACAACCCTACAATCTCGCCAAACCTCGTCGCTCGCAGCGACCGGCAGTGTTGCCAATTCCCATTGGGAGTCATGAATCACGATTCTCGCACTCCGATAAACTTGGTCGGTAAAAAAGTTGACTAGTCACATTTTGTAAATTATTTATTTTAATTTTTTTGAATGAATAATTAAAAATAAAATTTATAATAACAATAATAATAATAGTATGTAGTATATATATTTATATATATATATATTATAATTTTATTTATTTATTATTATAATCAATTTTCTTTTCTTTTAATCAATTTTCTTATAATCAATTTTCTATCAATTACACTTTGAAATTCTTCATATAAAAATTTTGTTTACTTTATTTATTGTTAATTGCTTACCCCTGGTGAAAATTTTTTCAAAATTTTTTATATAATTTTTCAGAATTTTTATGTGAATTTCAGATTGTTTTAGAATATTTGAATAACTTTCTAGAAAATTTCTTAGATTTTTTTATGCAAACTGTAAATCCTGCATCTTGTGCGTATTTTTTTCGACATGCTTTTTCTCTAGGAAAAATAATAGGAATACAAATGTTCCTATTAATTATTGGACACATATAGAAACGTCTCTTCATTCTGTTTTGTATTTTATGGTTCGAGGTTCCAAGAAACGTTCGAATCGCGGCAATCGGCATTCGCGGCATCGTGAATTCCTCCATTTTGATTTCCACGTGGATGTTTAGCGTCTCTGTTCCGCAATTTGCTTTATTTCGTATGGTTTCATCGTAATCTGTGCTTTGATTTGGATTATCTGTCTACTATCAGCTGTCGAATTTTTACGGTAACGTCCAATGACAAATTTTACTTTTTTACGCCACGTTTTCTTGATTTTTGTGTTTTTTAAGTACTTTGAGTTAGAGTTTTTCAAGTACATTGATTTTGCTGTGCCAATAATAATAGCTTCTTTTATTTCGACTCCTTTTATTGAGTTTGCCCAGTGAAAATGGATAATTGAATAAAGTAAATACACAATTTAGGAATAATCTTTAATCGTCAAAGGAAGTGTAATAGGTTAGGTTCTAATTCTATGTCACTTTTTTACGACATAAGCAGCCTTGGTCTATTGTAATTTTATTTCGTTATATGAATATTAAACAATTACATTTAATAATGAAAATACTTTTATTAATTCTCTAAATGATTGGATTAAATTATTAGATTATTATCGAGTTTTTAATCGACTTATACTAATTCATGATAGGTTTAAATTTGTAAAGAAACATCTGCTAAATGTATTATTGATACCTTTAACTATGCTGAAAAGAGATGGAGTATCGTATAATTTTGTATCTAATTTGTTTCAGCGTTTGTGTACATTTTCTGGCTCTAATAGTGTTTCATTTATTATAAAAATAAGATGACTGACAAATCTTTAACTGGTTAAGTATATTTAGGTTTATATCTATGCAATTAATGTGAAAAACATCAATTATGGCTTGTACATTTTGTTTATTAAGATATTGCAAAATTTTAAAATAAGTGCTTGAACATTTATTCTTGATGTTTATTTGACTTTAAAAGATTTATAATTCATTGTCAGATTTTAGGATATAATTCTACTTATAATTTATATATTTTGTTTGTGTTTTGTATATTTTATATTTATGTATATTCTGATTTTTTTTTTATGTTTTTTTTTAATATCATATAAAATTATAAACAGAATTTTATCTTGCTAAGAATAATAAATATCTGAAGTAAAAATTTTAAACTTTATAATTCAACAGATAAATAAATGGAATCAATGTGTTTAAATACATATTTATGGATAAACAAATAATTGCCTTAATATTCTGAAACTTGATGTTTACACATATTGCATAATACTTTTATATACTTTTAAACTAGTATTCATACGTATCTAAATGTTCTATAATATTGTAACTTGCAGAGATGCCAGTTGCACAAAATGAGGTCAAATCTAGCTGGGCTGATGAAGTTGAAGAAGAGGGAGGAGCGTTACCCCCACCTACAGAAGTCTACGAGAATGGTTTTAAAATTCTCACTGAATACAAATACAATCAAGACAACAAGAAAATCAAGGTTGTACGTGCTTATAAGATAGAGCGACGCATAGTTTCGAAAACGATTGCAGCGCGTAAGAATTGGACGAAGTTTGGCGATTCTGCTGACGACAGACCGGGACCAAATCCAGCTACCACTGTTGGTGGTGAGGATGTTTTTATGCAATTCATATCCAGCAAAGAGGAAGAGAACAAAGTGGAGGAAGACTCCTTGGATAAATTGAAAAGTATGGGTGATAAGGGAGTCGTCAAGTGTCGTAATTGTAATGGCGATCACTGGACGTCCAAGTGTCCGTACAAAGACACTGTTCTTGCTGGTGGTAAGTTATATTATCAGAAATCAATTGATACGATGAATATGAGCTAAAATTCAGTTATATCTCTTAAGTCTATTGTCCTTTATCAGATGTGGTGATCTCTTCTACATAGGCATTCATATATGAGACTTTAGAGTTTTTAACGTCGGTTCCTAATATCAGAAGAGATTGTCATAAAGATATTCTCGATGGCTCATTGCCTTCCGAGAAGTGATACTCAAATAAAATCTGATACATGTTCTTGTGAATTTGAACTCACTCTTTGACTAGAAAACAGTTACTCTACGTTACATTCAATTATGTAAACATAAATAAAAATATAAATACAGTTCTATTTATATTTTAATTATAGAATAAATGATATATATATATATGTTATTTTTGTAAATTATAACTGTAATAAATTATAACTATAATAATTATATAACTAAAATTCTGCTTTTCAGGAAAAGTACCAGATGACAAGAAACCTCTCGTTACTACTGGAGTACCTGGTGCAATGGCTGAACTTAAGCCGCAAGGTGGCAAGTACGTGCCGCCTGGTATGCGTGACGGTGGCAGCAAACGTGGAGACTCAATGCAGATGCAGAGACGCGACGATACAACTGCCATACGTATTTCTAATCTCTCGCAGAGCACTACAGATGCGGATTTAGATGAACTTGTGAAGCCATTCGGTTCCGTAGTCAAGCAGTTTCTCGCCAAAGAGAAACTTTCCAATCTCTGCAAGGGTTTCGCATATGTACATTTCAAGCATAGGGCTGATGCAGCAAGAGCAATCGCAACTCTGGATGGTTACGGTTACGATCATCTAATCTTGAGCGTCGAATGGTCGAAGCCGCAAGCTCAAAATAATTAAAGTGATGCGAAGCATGCGACACAGTTACGGACAGAAAAATGAAATTAGTTCAACTGGAAGGAATCCTTATAACAAATGAATGTGCATATATCTATGTACATTCTTATGTCAGAAGTAGAAAGACAAGTGGTCTGTATTCGTGATTTCTCATTCAATTCTAAATGTGAAAATCAAATTTTCAATCGAAATAATATATATTTTTATTTATATTATTACAATATAACAGTATATTATAATATATATCGTATTTAATAATTTCTGACAACAAAAATGAAAATTTTCATTTAGTGTTAAATGTACAGTATGTGAATACAGACCGCGAATCCTATTTTTATTTTATATTTTATATTTTATATTTTAAAATTTATGCCCGTAAGTATGTAAATATGTAAATGTATACGTATATATATATTTACCATATGTAGTAAATACTGGGTGTAATTAAAATAAGGTAACAAACTTCACAGCCGTCTTCCCCACATCAAAACGTAAAAAAAATTCATTACTGAGATACAGCTCGAAATGTTTATTAATAGAGGAAAATAAAACAGTAATATTTATTATTTAATATTGTTTAATTTCTAATATTTCTAATATTTCTAATATTAATTAATTTTTTTAATTATAACAAACGTTCGAAATATCTCCCATTTAATTCAATACATCAGATCATAGACACAAGATCCCGGGGCAATTACGAATGGTGTCACAAGTATCTGTCTTTTTCTCTTCTTTTTTATCTCTATAAATTTCTCTTAAAAGATCATAGTACCATGCAATAATAAGGATCTAATAGCTCTAATAGATTCAATAAAAATCTTGAGAAATAGAGATCACACATATAATTTCAAATTTCAGCGATTGAATGTATCAATACAAGACAATCAAAGATGCATTGGCTATCTTCATGCATAGTCTATCTTCATTGTATCTTCATTAGCGATTGGAATTTCACATAAACTAAGGATTTTAAGTGTCCCCACAGATAAAAATCTAGAGAATTTAGGTCGGGGGAGGCCATAATACTTAAACACTTTGAGCTATACCTCAATAACAGTGGATTTGCGGACATAACGTTCATTTATACTTTTTTTCATATTTGGTGTGAGAAACTTGGCCTCGAAATTTGCATCTTATTTTAGTTACATTCTGTATATAGCAAAAAAATATAGAGACAGTAAACAGGGGAGCTTATTTCTTCTATTTCTTCATCAAGCAAATCATGCAAGATCTTCGCTTCTAATATTGCGATGTACTTCGTCCATTAATTCAGAGCTACTCTGTTTACTTGTGTGAGAAATAATTATATCAATAAATAAAGTATACTTTGTATTCTGTTATTCTAAAGTCTTATCAATTGAAAAATATATTGTAAGTTTTTATATGATGAATTGATTTTCTTAACTTTTACGGCTTTGATTATTAATATTAGGATAAAAAAAAACAGATGATTAAACTTGGAACTTTGTTCATCACGTATTGACATTACAAGTATAGATCGCTTAGCATAGACAGTTTTATTTCAATATATTACATAGATTATATTGAATCACAATGAATGTAATTACATTTGGATCTGGCCGCGCGACCGCATTATAAGTAGACTTAGGTACATATTTCCAGAATTGTAACATTACTTCTAATACAACCTTACACAATACCTTATAGAAGACTCCTCGAAAGTACATTCATCGCGCTAATTACAATATAATACATCATTCTTATTCATTTTTATTCTGCATTCGTCATTCGTATTTTCGTTTTGCTCGGGATCAGTTTGCGACGACACGTGTTGCTGTTATCAAATATAACAAAGCCACAAGTCGTGTGTAACTCGAGAAAAAAATATTGAGGACAAACCGATGATCGCTAAACAATTAAAGATCGATTGAAAATAGTGAATGATACGAAACATCACATGCCACTCGTGTTTAACACATTCTTCTCTTCGCACAATGAATCTAGGGCACCCTGTTATAGCCCAATTATCCGCGAATACAGTCGCCAATAAAGATCAGCCAGCTGAAAAATGCAAAATGACCACAATTAACTGTCTCTTTATGACTTGCACAATATTTATTTCGTACGCTTCTCGGCATAAGATTGTGTTGCACAATCTAAGATACCTCGAGAAGAAGTAATCTTCATATTGAAGGTAAAACTGATATTGTAATTGCATCCGTAATGACATATGAAAAGATTTGAGTTTGAAACTTCGAATTAATTTCCACGATCCTTCAAAGTGTCTGTCAAATCTACGTTTCGCTTAAATTTTTTTTGGTCCGGTAGCCTTTGATTCACGGATTAAGAAAATTGTCATCACTTGTCGGAGGGCGAACTGAGTTCAGCGATGAGCTTTATCACGTGACATTGATCTCCTCATCCTCCTCGTTTTCCGTTTGCTCCTCCGGTCTTTGCGGACTCGTGAGCGGGCTCACGTCGCTCAAATCCATTCTCGGCCGATCCCCATCGGCGTCGCTCAGATCTGGATTGGGGTTGTTCTTGTTCGGTAACGTCTGCTCGCGCGAGCCACCGGTCGCCAGCAGCTCCCGCTCCTTACTGTTTCGCCACTTCATGCGCCGATTTTGAAACCAGATCTTCACCTGCAAATGCAACCCATTATCAGCTTGCAATAAAAATCGCAAAATTTAATTCTTCATATTTTTTGTAGCATGAAAGATAGAATTCTATTATAAATTTCGACATGAATTATTGAACCAGATTTAACAATTCAACTTTAATAATTATAAGTGGAAATTGGGATCTGATTAATATCGATTATTAAAATTGACAATCGATATAATTTGTGATTATTTCCAACTTTATTACGTTTCAAATCCAATAAATCGAATCGGCGCAGTTTATAGAACTCAAAAATATATTTGCAAATGAATATTATAACCGACAAACAATTTTTGAATTCTTTCAATTAATAAAAATTCTTTGATTCATGTGTTAGACCAACCGATTAATTGAGTTATGTGATATAAAATGACTGATAAACACAAGATATTTGCATATATAATGTTTTATTATCTAAGATATATCAAAGTATAGTTTCGACCTAGTTTTGGATCAGGAAGTTATATCTTCATGTTGAAATTAAGTTACAACTTCTCACACACTTTAAACATTTCACATCTCAGTTGCTTGATATTCGTTTTTTATCAAAAATAACTATTTTATTATTAAACAAAGCTATTATTATGTTATTAAACATGAAGCTCTTTTGTTGTTTGACTTTCACTCATAAATTCTGATAATTTAAATCTAAATTAGAGTCGAAATATATATTTTCACTGGAAGAAATCTTGTTGTAATAATTAGAATTCGAGTAGATTCAACCAGAAAAATACGAGGCCTGTTCTTTTTACCTTTTTAACTTCTTGCACGATTCATCTTTTCTCTTTTTCTCTCCCACGTGAAGAGAAACGGCAGATAGATAAACCGTGCAAGAACTTTAGTTATAATAAAAAAAACAGACCTACAAATTAGACACCTATAGATAAATTTATGAAACATTTCGATTAGAAATAATCAGAATTCAATTACAATAGGCCTGTTCTTTTCAGCTGAACTTTTGCATCACCTGAAGAGAAAAGGAAGAAAGATGAACTAATTCAGCCAAAATTCAGCCAAAAAGAACAAATCTATATAACAGAATTTGGATTGATATGATCCCTTTTGCTTGTACTTCTTGTTGATGCAAGCAGAATCAATTTCTTTTCAATTTTTCTTAGTGTTAATATTTTTTAGACAATAAAACGATACATTTACACACAAATAATTATTCAATATTGGCACTTTTTATATCGCACAATTTATTTTTTCCTATTTCGAGTCTATTTTTTTCTTTCAATCAAGTTGAAGTTAAGGACAATATAAATACTTCATCTTTGTTCATTCGTAAAAAAATAGTTCGAAGGATTAAAATGCAATATCCATGTAGGATTCTTCCTGCATCTCACGTGAGCACCAGAGAGAGTTGTTTTACGTAACAGCGTATCTTGTACAATACATCAGAGCGCCAGTGTAATCGAGGAAGAGGAAAACCGTTACTTTCCCGCGTTAAGGAGCCGCTGAACAGGCCAACGTCAAACGCACACTTGGGCACCCCCGAAAGTCTCTCGCCCACCC
>Ga0157364_1006818_pt1 | contig 11782 bp, 5 predicted proteins | sample AttsexASBM2_FD_111476 | JGI IMG/M metagenome (GOLD analysis project Ga0157364, IMG submission 111476) | Fungus gardens microbial communities from leaf cutter ant in Ribeirão Preto, State of São Paulo, Brazil - Atta sexdens ASBM2 | ecosystem: Host-associated > Fungi > Mycelium > Unclassified ...
AGAAAGCGAGGGAAAAATTTTCATTAAAAAATCGTTCATGAGAATGTAAAGATGAGAATTCGTCTAATTAAAAGTGACCGACGACCATGCAAGTTTAAACTTTTGATTGGCCTCTTCTCGTACGAGTTTCGTCATTAGCGAATTTACGAAGTGTTTCTCGAGAGCCACGCCAATATTGAATATTAACGGAAGCTCTCGTAAAAATTCTCAGAGTTGACAAAGTGGTTTTGTATTGTCGCTTGTTCTTTGGATATACACGGGATGTTAGGAACGCTCGCTGTCTACAAATAACGGCGGAACTTTGAATTTTAATGCGCCATGGCGATGTCGTAACAGACATCACTCTAAAGGGCACAGTATTTTCACAAGATTAATTGCGATGGCCGATAAAGCTGCCATTTCCTCTTATCGTAAAATTAAATGTCATTGGAAATAGAAGCCGTTTTTTATATTCCTTCCTATTTCTTGTAGTCAATTTAAATAATTAATAGATACCATCAACTTGAATTAAATTTATTTTTTAATGCCTATTATACATTTATATATGGACATATATATGGACATATTTAATAAAATATTCATTCTATTGCAGAAAAAATAATACAATACTGTTAAAATATTTAATTAATTCTTACTCTTTATACTTTTCTAGGATTAATAATTAGATTTCTCATTGATTAGCTTTTATAAGTTGATTATATACGTATATGTATAAGAATTTTATAAAAATCTGATAAGAATCAGTTAATCGAGATATCCATTAAAATCAGTCGACTTTGAATAATCTGAGCTATTAAATAATTATTCAGCAAAATATAAATTCTATATTTCCAAAAAATATCTTCATTTGCACGATGATGCATGACGAGAATTGTACAAACGCAAAGTATAAATGCGAGAGAAATGATCTCTCATGAAAAAAATATGAGACAAAATTGCGGAATAAAATATTTTTATAAGAGGCCGCATCTCCGTGGAAGAACCGGCTGTCATGTATACGTTCATTTAGATAAGTGAGATACGACAGTCGTGTCACGAGAATTGGGGAGACTGAACCATCTTTCTGAAAATACCCTATGTACACGAGTAATGAATACAGGATCGACATTGTAATTGCGAAGTTGGAAGGGACATTCATCGCGTACATTCCGCGTTTCATGTGCCTGATTATGATTATTAATCTGATACGCAGAACGTATTCATCTTCTGTATATACAAGATAAGATCGGATACATTGCAATGGAAGTTCAATATTAATTGTTAATTTATAAATGTTAAAGTCCAATGCTCTTGAAATACACAATTATTTCTTGTTTATCCTAGATTTCTAAATAAAACTGATGAGCTAAAAATAAGTCTAAAATATTTGAAAGTACAGTCTTTAGTATTGAATCTGCTATAAATGAAGGTAATGAGAAATCTAATTAGTCGACATCCTGAAAAGCTAAAACAGTGAAAGAATAAAAATTATGAAATATTTTAAAATAATATTATATAAATTATTTCAGTAAAAGAAGATCGAATGTTTTATTAAATCACAAACTTTTAAACACTGAACAAAATCGAATTTTCTCTCGCAAAAATTGATTAAAGGTATCGACCTTTTTCGTTATTATTACCTTTCTTCGACATTTCGACGTATCATCTGATCGTATCAATTTTTCCGGGGCACCCTGTATACCCGCTGAATCGGTACAAATCGCTCTTTGAGAGGACCCTCAGAGAAAATTATTTGCGTCGAATCGCTCGATGCTACCCTTTTCCACCCCTCCAGTATCGATGTCGAAACGCAGCCCGCAAAAATAATCCAGCCTAGGGCAGATAGCGTTTATACGAGCGCGACGTTTCTCTTTCCAGCGTTACGCTCGGACAGAAATATGGTCGATCCGGCAGCTATTTTCTCTGCGGTCCGGCTACAGCCGGCAAACAGCCGGGGCCACAGCTTCCCCGGATTTTCTCCCGCTCTTTGCGATCGCAACGTGCCGATGCGGCACGAAGATCTTCGAAATGCAGGCGGGCGCGCGCCATTAATTACGGCATATCCAATTATTCTTCGTTACTCGGATGATATATCGGCCAACCGATCCCCATTTTGTTATATCGCGCGTCGAAGCCCGACGCGCGTATCCACCGCGCGATACACGTTACGCTGCGGGAATATAATCCCTCCTCCATAACAATTATATAACAATGCTAATACCGTAACAATGGGCGCGATAACGAGGACTAGCCTCGCGTGGAATATCGCTCGACGCGTTCTCGCGTACACGGGGGTGTCATATGTTGCGCGAGAAGATACATGAAATGGACTTAAAATTTTAATACAGTATAACTCGTATAAATTAAACAGGATAGAAAAATTTTGCACTTTTTTTCCCCAAAAAATAAAGATTTTTCTGTAATTTTTCTCTTTTCTCTTTTTTCTATTCTTATTTTAATGCAAACCTAAAGATAGAAACACATTATGTGCTTAGATGGAAAAAATGACTTTGCTAAAGTATCAAAAAAATTAGCTTGATAATAATTACAGATTTGATAATAATTTTATTTGGACAATCAAATTAATTATATACAGGATTGTTACAAATTTCTCATTTTAAAATTCGTTTCTTCTCTCGTTTTTCAGATAAAATTTCTATTATTTTTCTTGATTTTAATAATATTTTGAAATTTTTTTTTTGTGATTTAGAAACTTAAATTTTTTTGTTGAGAGATCAATTTAACATAGCATAAATTATAAATTACTATTAATGTTGCTGATACTGTTTGCATTTTTAATTGTTAACTTGATATAGTATATTCTAAAATTGCTAGATGTGTAAGTGTACTTATATTAAACTTCTTTAAAGGTAAGAATTTTAATTTTCCAGAAAATTTTATAAATTCCTTGATTTTTTCCCCGATTTCCTTGATTGTTTTCAATTTCTCTGATAATTCCCTAATTTCCAGTTTCGTGACAACCCTGTATGTAGGACATTTAAACTAGTTGCTAGACTGTTAAAACTTTTATTAGCATTGTCATCAATGTTTAAGCATTCTATATCATTATTTTGATGATGGATTCAATAAAATTATTTTCTACTCTAGCTAAATTTTTAGACACTTCAGCTAAATCGACTTTTCCATATATGTTATTACATTTATTATTACATTTCTACGGCGCCATATATATGTACCAGACGCAAATCGAACCAACGTCGCCACGAACTTGTTAATTGCAGACTACTGTCTGATCAACGGACGGCATAATGTGGAGTCATTGAGATGCGGCGCTAGACGATAGTCTAACCGCGTAGGCGATGTCGAAACAAGACCACTTTACAGCCATGACTAAGCAGAGTCGAGAAGCCAAGACGGGGTTACGTCGATTACTTCATTAATTAGTCTGGCCAAAGGTATTCTTGATCTTTGTCTCCACTCCCTCCTCCCCTCTTTTCCTCTCTCTTCCTCTCTTTCCCTATGCTCGGATCAATATCTAATCCACTCTTGCGGGATTACGCCGATACCCATGGACTTTCCGTTTTTTTATTAGAAAATGTGATACCGCGACACGTCATCTTACTTGTCGCAGGGATCTTCTTACCGGGTCAGGCTTTGAGAAATGTTTTGCAGCGTCCGGCGGATAATCGATTTTCCGTAGTCGTTTACTCTCTGATGCTTTCAGTCTAACGTGTGAGTTTTTTGATATAATGTTACATCTTTAGCTAATATCTGTAAGATTCACACTTTCTTTCTATCTTTTTTCACAGATGACAAATCATACTTAATTGTGGTAACAATTGTTCTAAACATATTGCTCCAAACAGTTATCTAAATTACCTCGCGATCTAAATTAAGCAATAATTTCTACTATTTTATAAGTCTTTATATGCTCGTTTCTATTAATGTAATTTAATTTTAATCTTGGTTCAATTAAAGCTAGAATCAAACTACGCATTGAAGATTGAGATTGAAGATTGAAGATTGAAATTTGACTAATAAAGAAAAAGAAATTTTAGCTCCTTTGGTATTGATTGGAAATTTCATTCTTTCAATCTTCAATCTCAATCTTCAATGCGTCTAGTCTGATATCTAATTCCTTATCTTTTTTTAATAATAGAAAAGAATTAGAAATTCTAAGAATTAGAAAAAGATAAAGAAACTGAACTGAAATTAAAGTTAATTTAGAAACGGGTATTAGATATTTAGACATTTTTTATTACATATTGTACAAAATATCTGTAACACTATCACGTCTAATATTCAACAGAATATACAAGCGATGTAAAAGATGATTTAACGTCTTGTTCTCGATTGTGAAGCTTATTCCTCAGATAGATAAAGATCACCATTGTCGACCGATCTCTCCGACATAGATCGCTATTCGCAAGTTTCGAGACATCCAACGGATTTAAAGCTTTTGCGGCGGGATTAAAGGTTACCCAGGGGGTTAAGGATCGAATGGCAGAACCGAGTGCTACCCTCGTTGCATTAATTCAACACGACTACCTCGGATACTGTGCGCCATACAACCATAACACCGTGTACGAACGTTATTTTATTTCGTAAAATTCTCAAATGATAAATCTAAAATGCGCTTTTACGCTTTAACTGCCTGCTTAATAAATTGTAACGATGATGAGAGAATTTTTCCGTCATTTCGAGCATGAAAGCGTTCCTCCAGTTTCTCTACGTTCTCTTTCACTATTTTTTTATTTCAATAATTAAATCTCTTTTCTGCATTGTCTCGATCAAAGCTTTCAACCTGTTTTGTCTGTTAAAAGAATAATAAAAGCGGAGCATCTTTAATTTATATAATATACAAAAAATCAAAATAAAAGATTTTCTTGATAAGACTATTACATTCCTGATGATTATTGTTTTGGAAACATCATAAACATGAGATGCATTAATTTTTGCATAAATATGATCAGCTACATATTTCTCGCTATCAAAATATAGAGTAACTATTTCAATTATTGTGCCTTATATTTCGATAAGTCACAAATAAATAAAAAAAAGATATTTTTTTTGATTAAATTATTCATGCATACACATGATACCGAAGATAATATTTTATTTTTTGAGTATTAAAGTATTTTAAATATTTTGTCAAAAGATATGAGGAATTTATGTGAATTCAGTAATAAGTATCGCAAGATTTTAATTTGTCTCTATTAATGTGCTCTGTATTGCAGCTGAGAACATTGTGTTATACATGTACTTTGAAATAAATATAATTGAAATAATAATTATGTAATATTAACATAAACAATTAGCTTAAATTTATTACCTCTTTTTGTAACTATATGTTAAAATGAGTCAAATGTGAATAGGCACACAAATTGGGGGCACATTAATCATCGCCGCTTAGAGGACTCACTAATAGAGACAAAAATATATTTTCTATTTTCGTCAAAAGTATATTATAAAGTATTAACATTTTTTTAAATTAAAGAAATATTATAAGAAAAAGAAATAGTTGAAAAATTGATATTGATTGCAAACAGATAAAATTAAAGCTACAATATTTAATAATTAATTCAGTAATAAGCAAATTGGCTAAAAGGCATGTTAATAGAAACAGTTACTCTATATCTTTATATGCAAATAAGTTCTTCTTTCTAATCTACTTCTACATTAAAAAGTCGATGTGTATACAAAAAAATTAGATTTCATTTTCTGAAAATACGTTAAGCATTTCAAACTAAATATTGTATAAATAAAATAACGTGATAATAAATTACGTCACTTTTGATGCGGCAAACGAAATTTATCGCTCGTACATTATACGAAACATTGCTCCAGATTTTCCCGTATGCATGTTTATCCCGATAATCGCATCGCGTCACGTCGCATTGCCCTACGTTGCTTATCCCCCGAAAGCTACCGCAATCTGGATCAAAGCCGTTGCTGCAGGAACGTGCAGACCAGCTCGAGGAGCAATCCTTCTTGCCGGGCGAACTGACGGGCGAACATACGAGATTTCCTTGCCTAGCTGTATCTATCCCGATCGTGTTCAACATCCGTCTCTTTTTTCCTTAGCAGCGAAAACGAAAGGGTGATCCGATCAGAATTCTAAGCAAAAAACCAAGTTCATTGCGACCGACTCGAATCCACGTTTTATTCAGTCGCGGATTGCCTCTGCGAAAATCGGGTCTGATCTAATTTCGTACGCGCGACCTCGACGAGAAAGCTCTATCTCCTGCAATTGATGGTACGATTTCGTATCTGGCTGATCTCTATCCTCCCTGGCTCCGAGTGTGAATTCCGACTGGCGCATTTCTCGACCGTTAAGTGTCGGAAAACAGAATTACGAGGTCTGGGAATATTTTTCAAGTACTCGCGACAATGTTCTTTCAACGACCCTATCTTGGTGGTCGTGTTAAGTTACTGCTCACATTAAGTTATTTTGTTAAAATTTATCACTTATTCGATATTTTGATGTCTTAATAGAATAAGGCGATGTTATTTCATCGATTTCAACATTAAAGTAATATGAAAATTTACAACGATATAAATAATATCTCTTTACATGCTTACTATATTAAACAATCATGATGGTTTCTTGATAGTACAAGCATAAGCTTTAAATATTCAATATATGCTGTTCGTCAGAAACAAACATTATTTAATTAAATATGAAAATTTCTATATTCGATCAAAGCAGGATCTTAGTGTTTAAATATTTCTTGAATTTATATACATAGGTATCTGATTCTGCTGATATTATGCGCCGAAATTATTTTCGGTCTTGAAAAGACGCTACCATGAGTAAAACAATAGTAACTTTATTAAATTAACTTTATTAAATTAACAAGCAATTTAATAATTATTTTTTGATATTACTAAGCATTTTTTATAAGAATATTAATAATTACATGTTAATGAGAATCTTAAAATTTTCATATAATCAACTAGAATTTAAACCTGGAATTTCCAATTTTCTAGAACGAGCGTCATATCGATTCGATGAATATTATCGCGAGAAATGGAAGAAAAGTCTTAATCTTATAATTGCACCCTAGTATAATTGAATAATTACAATAAAAATTAAGATGTGACATAAATGTTACACTGGCATTATACAAGAATCATTTTCTTTTTCATCAAGAATCGTTTTAAAAGGTTCCTGTTCAACAAGGAATATATTCTGAGCATTAGTATTTCTTCGGCGGCGAAAGATAAATTGTCTTACGTATCGCTTTGCTCGTTTTAAATTCAGATGCATTCCATCCATGAGGAATTCCCTTTTTCCGCTTTAACTTTAGCTTTCCTTGCCGCAGTTCTTAACTATGATGTTCGGATAAAAACGCAAGACACGAAAATGGCTATAAAATGGAATTTGATATGGAAGGAACTTGGCTTCTCACTCCGCTTTTGTTCTCATAAAGTATCCCCACCCTCTCGCAATTACACTTGCGCAAAATACGCTGACTATTATTCCATGATAAAGCAAACGTGTTTTCTCGAGTGTCATCCTGCGGACATTATTTCGCAACGTGGCATCCTTTCCCTCTGCAAAATATCATTCGTTTTGTTTGCGAGAGCACTCGCAAAAATCTGCGTATTTCATGCACAAGAGAGAAAGTGAGAGGAAGAGAAAGAGAGAGAGAGAGAGAGAGAGAGAGAGAGAGAGAGAGAGAGAGCATCGTTTTACAATCACACCCAGCAATTTCTCAGTGGGAAAACTCTGATAATTTCTGTCGTCATAAAATACATTTTCCCTACACACAGCATATTATTCATAAAAATTTTTAGAACGCTTGTAAAACACGTATATATATATATATATATATATATATATATATATATATATATATATATATTATATAATAATTGAAAATGATAATATTCAATCTCGTTACACGCGTCGAGTTTCTAATAATCCACCCGCGTTTGAGAATTCCGCGTAACGTTCATCGATAATTGTAGCAATTATAATTAGAACGTTCCCCCGAATCGTCCTCCCCGAATGTAACGCCGTTTGCAGCGCGGGACGGATAACTGGTGGCGTGGGCCGGATAAAATCCATTTTGCGTAATCCGTCATGTCCGCATTTATCCGTCATTAATTCAGCTGCGATTTTAATTGACAGAACAGCTACTACGCCCGCTCGCCCGCGGCTTGCACAGTGTTTATATTATCGATTTTGCAGTACGACCACCGACCGGGCGATGAGCGCGGCTCACTCGCGTCTATCTACTCGCGATTGATGCAATGATAACTACGTCTGTCTGCGCTGATAAACCAGAGAATGTGGATCGTTAAAGCGAGGCAAGCGAGATTGTACACGAAATTTTCGAAAATTCGAGTAGCATCAGATTGTAATATAATCATGCCAGGAACAATGCACGGGCCATTCAAAATTTCATTTTAAGGCATTTTAAGGTTTAGATACCTGCATAATGAAAATCTTTTAGATCTCGCAGAATCTTTTATTTAATAATATTCTCCAGAACTGTCAGTCTGGAGAAACTTTCTCTTGCTAAAACTACTTTTATATGAATCTCAAGCTGTCTTTCAGAAACATGCGATTTTAATTTAAAATTATTTTTTCTACTATTTTTAAATTTTAATTAACAGAGCGTGTTCGAGAATAAATATAGAAACTTCGGAAAAATTAAAAATAAACTTCTTCTTAAATATACATCTAGTAAATCCCTTTTTTTGAGAATCTAATAGATTTTTTTTATAACCAAGTATCATGGCAAATGTACTGTTAATCCTGTCGATCGCCATCGACGAGCGAATTGCCTTCATTATTATATCGCCGTGGGGGATTTTACGATATTTTCCTCCGGTATATCATCATATCGCATGTGTCACATACAGGGTGATTCAAACACTTAATATGAAATGATCGATCAGCCATTTCATATTCTATTTGATTCGAAAAGTAATATAAGATGAGTTGGAAGATTGCCCGCTTGTTACACAAAGCATGCATTTTTTAAATTTGGCCTTATTTCGCTGAGCAAATGATGAATTGCGACTCATTAAGTTCTCTCTTCTATTTTTCTCTTCACCAGAAATTCGAGATTTTTTGGCAAAATGAAAGTGCAATGTTCCATAATGTAAGCCTCATGTTTATGTTTATGACAATTTTCTCGCATTAGCAAACTCGTGTTCGCAGCACAAGAGCAATACTTAAAATATCGAAAACAAATGCGTATCGACGACAATAACTTTAGAATCTACTTGGCGCGACTCAGTGTGCTCATCCTGATCTCCTGAAGTTTATGAACTTCTGTAATCGAGTGAAACGTCAAGCGAACGGTACCAAAAGTTCTTTATCACGCAATTGAAATCTCCTTTTCGATTTTAAACGATTTTATAACGTATTTTTCGCGTAAAGTTAATGGCATTTAAAAATTCAACACTCACATTCGCGCTTAATCCGCCTCATCGGTCGGCGACCGGAGGGTTAATGCCACTCTCAAAAGCGCCGCATTAAATGTTTATTGTTCGTCTACTCAAAGGCCACTTCGCCTAGTCGTACGACTAGTTTCACGAGGTTAACCTAGCGGGAAGCCAGTGACGGCATCACAGAGAAGGTAGGCTAAAACCGGAGTCTAGTTTCGTTCGGTAGTGGCCGCCGTCCGTCCCGGCAAGTGCCCATCCCTTCTGAATATTTTAGGAAGTACACGCGCGCGTATCCCACCTCATCCCTCGCTACATTATATTGGGCTCGAAGCCTCCGGTGGTTCTGGGCGAGCATGTACATCCCGGAGTAAAGATACACCCGCGATTAAATTCGTATGTGCGTCTAGGGAAACTGTAACTCGGAAAATTGTACATAGAGAGCAGAGCTGGAAAACACATGGCATCAAAGAGCGTGTTGCAAAAATCTACAAATTTGCAGATTCGTATTGATATTCACCTGTAAAATTCGGCAAGATCGCGCTTCCGAAATTGCTCTCTAGCTAATCAAATTTCTTTTCATGTCTTTACGCGTGGACTGTCTAGAAAATGCGATTATTTAGATTATTAAATTGAATTCTTTTTCCTCGATTACAGATATCGAAAATAGATTTTACAGTCATAGAAGAGACAGTTTTACTGTAATTAAAATTTAGCTTTAAAAATTTACACAAGATCATCAAAATAATTACATAGGACGCTCGAACTAGTTGCTAGAATGTCAAAACTTTTTGCAGCGTTGTTCATCAATAAAACTTATTATGCTTGAGATTCCTACGTAATTATTCTGGTCCAATAAAATTATTTTTTTTAGATCTGTACCTAGCTAGATTTTTAGATACTTCAGTAGAAATCATTCTTTTTATTGAGAAAAATGTTTGGTAATTATATATGTTTTCTATAACTGAACTACACTTTTGGAAAAAGTGATATTTGGCGAAAGCGAGAAAGAGAGTTTTAATGCAATCTAATATAGAAATAAAAAAACATCTTTTAATTGTAGGGTAAAATAATTATAATTAGGAGCTCTATTTTATAATTATTATTACGATATTTATAATAATAATTATATTTATAATTCTTTCAAAAAAATATTTAGTTGACTCAAAAAATGATTATAAATTATAGTTAAATTATAGAAATTGCAACTGTTTTTTTCTTTTATTGTGATTCTATTTATGATAGTTCGGGACTTTTATGTTTGCTTTTTGTATAATGACTTTTCTCAATTCTAAAATATAGAGATTCTGCAAATTGAGGAATGCTTACATCAGTTTATCCGGCAAATCATGTTCGGCGGCCAGTCGCAGATCCTCCAGCGCAAAATAGTATTCTTTGAGAGCTATAAAGATCTCAGCTCTTCCTAGCAGCGCCAAGGACAACGAAAGACCTTGATCAACGTTCTTGTTTCTACCTGAGACAGATATTGTCAATATCGTGTGATTTAAAAAAAATATTGTTACTTGACTTCGAGATCCGTTCATCGATCGACTGTCACGTACAATTTATTGACACAAAATCAATGAAGACATGAAAGCATGCTTTTCGACCGACTGACGTATGTTGCCAGTGCGCGGTGAATAAGATTCAAGTATTTATTCTACTTGTTATGTAGATCTGGCGGGATACCAAAGCAAATGCAATCGACTTGTCGATGCATATTTTAAATCTATACGCGCGCGCATTAGAATTCATAAAAATATTAAAATATTCATTTGATACAAGAAAGAATCGGATGGAACTTGTATGTATAAATACATCAACAAATAACCTTTAATTCCCTAGCACAAATTATTGCTTTAATATCTAAATTAATTAGCAATTAATAATTAAATCAAATAAATAGCAATTACATTATATTTGTGATAAATAATAATTATATATGATTTAATTAAACATTTGTAGCGTCACATCCTAATTACTATATAAAATAAATTAATTAAGTGCATTTATTTTATGTTAACACAAAATTAAAAATAAATTCAACGATCGTTGGTTAATGATCTATCTTAATAATTGTATCTAAAAATTTATCGAATCAATCTAAAAATAGTGCATTTAATAGATAATTCATATGCTGAAATATCAATTATTCAGATAAAGAGGACGGTAATACATATATGTATATCTATTGTCTAGAAATTTAAATAAAAAAATGTAAATGAGAAAATATTAAAATAATGCAAATGATATAAGCAACGAGATATGCAATTAATACATTATTAAATTCATCATGTTAAATTATACTCAATTTGGATTAATAATTATTTCTATAGGTCGTTATTGCTTACTTAATATTTCATTAATATAAAACAATAGAGCTAGATAATTTAATTAAAAAAAAATATATTAAATTTAACTTAAATTTAGTTTATTTTAT
>Ga0157364_1006819_pt1 | contig 11782 bp, 7 predicted proteins | sample AttsexASBM2_FD_111476 | JGI IMG/M metagenome (GOLD analysis project Ga0157364, IMG submission 111476) | Fungus gardens microbial communities from leaf cutter ant in Ribeirão Preto, State of São Paulo, Brazil - Atta sexdens ASBM2 | ecosystem: Host-associated > Fungi > Mycelium > Unclassified ...
ATTGAAAGACAAACGGCCGCAATACAACGAGAGACACGATAAAGTGATTTTGCAGCATAACAATGCTCGACCCCATGTTGCGAAAGTGGTCAAGACATACTTGGAAACATTGAAATGGGAAGTTCTACCCCACCCGCCATATTTTCCAGACGTTGCTCCCTCTGACTATCACTTGTTTCGATCAATGGCACACGGCCTGGCTGACCAGCACTTCCGGTCTTATGAAGAAGTAAAAAATTGGATCGATTCGTGGATGGCCTCAAAAGATGACTAGTTTTTTCGACGCGGGATTCGTACGCTACTCGAAAGATGGGAGAAAGTAGTGGCCAGCGATGGCCACAATACTTTAAATCATAAATGTATAACCAGTTTTTTACAATAAAGCCTCGAATTTCGGAAAAACGGCGGAAGCAAAATTGTACATCTAATATAATATACAGATACCTAACCGAGTGAAGAGGCAGCGAGATATCGCCAAGAAGAGGCAACCATTGGCGGAAAGTAGAGGGAGGTTCAGATTACCAGAGCTACCGCAGACTAGTGCCGAGGAGTGCGGAGATGACGAATGCTTCCGACAATCTATAGAAGCCACGGCTCACAAGAAACTACCTGAACTCAAAAACAGGCGCGAGGGACAAACGACAAGCAAGGAAAGATTCCTGGAACGAAGACAAGCCAATCGGCGGAAATCAGACTGCCGGAATCGACGAAGAGGACATAATGCCCAAGATATCTGATAGGGAGACCGGAGACGATCGCTAGATCGGACACAAGGACAAAAAATCCGCGGAGCTGCGAGATGTTCCACAGGATTCCGTTAGATACGATGTTGCACGCAAAGGACTGCGAATCCGCTAACTAATCGCAACAATGCGCGATCATCCTTGCGTGAGGGCTAATAAATTCGTGTATCAATCGGGATTTTATTCGTTCTCTTCCGTTGCGAGCGAACACGATAAACGTCCTGATCCATGGAAGACGCTCTCACAGAGACCATAGTATCGTGGAGGACTCAAAAATTATCAGTGAGATTACCCCTGTTTATCAATTCGTATAACATCGCACATAACGTGACGGAAGTCATCTTGTGTCTGTCATCGCCAGTTTAGTGCGAAGTCTGCCATAAGCGGCGTTTTTGGGTGTCATAAATACGATGTAGCCAGTGTCAAACGTAAACGCCAAACACGCGTGCACAGGATTCTTGGACGGATTTCAATCGTCGGGGAATGAAGATCGAATATCATTCCTGGAGATCGCGGTTGCGAGAAATCGAAAAAGCCATTGTACCCTCGTATGAAGCATGGCACGGGAACGAGGATCCAAGAGCTTAAATCTTCGCGACTTTTCGTATGTGTAAGCCATAGGGCTGGAGAAAATATGAGTTGTGCCAAATGTTACGGCGAATTCGATTGGACACACTAGCGCGCAATAGTGCATATTAAAGCCGTCGTACTGATTTAATTAAAATAAATAAAATGCAAATATTTCGAATTATATACATGTTTATTATATGTAATTATATATATGTCTGAAGACACGATAGTGTCTCGGTACTAAGATATGGCGTGAAACACTACTGTGCTCCTTTATGCGAACCAGTGAGTTGTGCCGAATCGAGATTTAACGGTTGTTGTAATCAAGTTTTAAGTACAACTTCATCGATAGCTCACATTCCGATTATATTATACGCTTTTATTTTTTTCTCTACGTATTCTTCAAAAGATATTGTGACGCAAAGTCCGGATCTATAACTTTCCAGATTCAGATACATCACTATTATTGTAGTCGACCAGCTCTCAGAATGTACAGATTGCACCGTCTGGCATTAGATGCCGCTAGAAGCGCTGATGCCTGCACATTCGAATTATGATGTTTAGAGGCTCGCGGCGGTATGCGGCGCACGAGGCACTTGCCAGGGAGTCCCCACTTCCCGCACACTAAGCTATCGATGGATATTCAGCGACATAGAAATTAATGTTTTGATCGCAAAAATTGGAAAATACTTGAAAACTATGCAAGGAAATGATGATAACAAAACGATTTGTTCGTTATCGAAAGCTAATAGATAATAATTTAAAAGAGATCGATCGGAAACGAAATTGAACACTATATTTGTTAAATAAACTAGAAAATGATAATCGAAAAACAGTTTACTGGTCATCGATCTCTGTTTGTTTATAACTTAATACAAAAGAAGATTGAACGAAAACGAAATTATTATATATGCTGGTATTTGTCAATTAAGCTAAAAAATTAATTATGACAAAGTGATCTAAAGGACCTCGACATTCATAATTTATTCATAATTTAATACACAAAAAAAGGGAAACGAATGGAAATAAAATTATACATTATATTGTTAACTAAGAGGAAATGATAACGAAAACGATTTATTGATCATCGATCTCAATTCGTTTAGAACTTAATACAAAAAAAAGAAGATCGAACAAAAATAAAATAATATGCTCTCGGTAAAAAAGTATTCATGAGTATGTATAAATATGTATAAATTCATAAACATGTATAATTATATACGTATACATATAGTTACACAATATATAAAATTATAATTACATATTGAAATATTGAGAGTACAAATTAGTTCGGTCCGTTTTTTGTGCATTTATTTCAAAACAAAATGAATGAACAGATCAATTAAAGTATTGTCCATCGCTACCTACTACTTCTTCCCATCTCTCAGGCAATTTTCGAATTCCATCTCGAAAAAATGACTCGTCTTTAGAGGCGATCCAATTTTGGAGCCAATTTTCGATTTCTGCGAAAGAAGTGAACTTGCTGCATCCTTCGGAACAACTAGTAATCGGAAGGAGCAATGTCTGGAGAATATGACGAGTGCGATAAAACATCCCATTTAAGCGTTTCCAAATATTTTTTTACGACTTTAGCGACATGAGACCGAGCGTTGTCATGAAGAAGAATAATTTTGTCTTTGCTCGTATTCCGGTCGTTTTTCTCGCAATGCACGGCTCAAACGATCAATTGTAACCGATCATAATGGAATCGCCAGGTTTCAGCAGCTCATAGTAAACAAAACCCTTTTGGCCATCAGATACAGAGTATGATCTTCGAATGAATGTTCGACCATGGTGTTGATGTTGAGGTCGACAACGATTGATTGGGCTTAGCGTAGTATTTTTTCTTCTTGGGGTTATCGTAGAATATCCACTTCTCATCTCCAGTCATAATTCGATGCAAAAAAACCTTTTCTCTGTTGTCTTTGAATCAGCTATTCGCAAGTGAAAAATCGCCTTTCAAAGTCTCTCGGTTTCAGTTCATAAGACACTCAATTTCCTTGTTTTTAAATCGTTTCCATGGCTCTCAATCGTACAGAAACGGCTTGTTGAGTTACCCCTAATGATTCTGCAAGCTCCTCTTGCGTTTGACTCTGATTTTCTTCGAGTAATGTCTCTAATTCTTTGTCTTCGAATTTTTTTGGTTGTCCAGAGCGAGGCTTGTCTTCAACGCTGAAATATCCATCCTTGAAACGACGAAATCATTCTCTACATAATTTATCAGTTGAGGAGCAGTGTCACCATAAATTTCGACAAGCATTCGATGGACTTCAGCCGCACTTTTCTTCCAATTAAAGCAGAAAATCAAAATCTCCCGCAAATGCTATTTGGTTAACACAAAATTCGACATTTCAAACGATACAGTAAAAATCAAGATTTTTATATGAAACTCAAAGCGATATAAACTGAATATTAGCAGATGTTTAATCTCTCTGAAACCGCCAAAATCAGCTGTTACTACCATTCACAACAACTGGAGCTATCTTTAGGGAAACGGGCCGAACTAATTTGTACTCTCAATATGTCCATACATGGGACATTCCACGTGAAAGAAACATACAAATAAAATAATGGCCATAAAGTAAAGGATATATTATAAGAAAAGCGCAAATAGGTTTCGCAGGTTAATCAAAATCGAAAATATCGGGCCCATAGCTGATCCTTTGTATAAACTAACCTTGCAAATCGCATCTCCTATTTAATGTTGTTTGTATTAGAATTAAAATAAGAATGTTCCTGATTGATCAAATTTCGTCAGAAACAAAACTTTCAATATTTCCAGTTTTAATCGGCAGCCACTCATCAATCAGCAGGTGAATCCCATTTGCGTTTTTCTTATAATATAAAACTTTGCCATAGAGTATTTCAAGTAAGAACTAGTACGGACAAAGCGAATGAGACAAAATCAGAAATGAGTTTGTACAATACAGAGTCAGGCATCGTAACTTCATTGATAAATTCATGTCTTCATTTCATGAAAATGATATATAATTCTAATTCTCCACTATTCATATTTATTCTTTTCATTTATATTTTATCTTAAAAAACAATTTAAAAACGTTCGTACAACATAGTTATTTAACTGATTCCTAAAAAACGTTTTTAAAATAATCTTAAACGGTTTTAAAACAAAAATAACCATTCCTAAACATTTTATAAACATTGTACTATTTAGAGATATTTTGATTTAATAATCGGTCTTTATGATTATTTATAAACATCTTTATGTTAACTTGGGTATGATAACTTTAATGTGCATCAGTGAACATTGAATTCGCGAATTAGTGTAAAGCGTTGTAAATGGATGTTGTTCGATGTTACAATATGGTAAATACTGTTAACACCTTAAGTTCTTGAGGCTGAACTCAGCGTACCGCGAGAATTCTCGGTGGGTACTATCGGCATGGCGTATCTATTCTCAGTATGAACGGTGTAAGGATTGCATCTGTTCTCAATGTGCTTAAATCACTTGCACCTCCGCGCCACTCTTTGCATGCGTTGTCTAGTGTTGTACGGATCTCGAAACTGTGACCGCAAGGCATTAAACTTTAGAGACCACGCAAGACCTGCACATCTTTTGGCCTCAATTTATACTCTCGATCTCGCGGTATTTAGCAGCACAGATGAGCGCGAGTATTATAAAATCGACTGATTTTAGAATCGACCTCGCATTCTATTTTCCTTTCAGTTTTCTTTTTATTGTCTGCAATTCTCTTCCCATATTTCTTCTGCGCGGCATTCCTGTTTCTTTGTTACTATTTTTTTTATTCTATTTGTTACAATAAACGCACTCGTATACGCCACGTTAGTGACGATCGTTTTATCCGACTCTCTCATCTTTGAATTTTCTTTCCATCTTTTCCTTCGAACAATTCTTATGTACACCCAGTCCCTCTGCCGGTAGGTAGAGGCTAGCCAATCTTCGCGTGAGCGAGAATTCTTGCAGCGTTTAGTGCTATATTCGCGTACCCAGATTCGGAATTTTCGTATAGTTAGATTCTTCGTGTTAATGCAATATCGTCTCCGAACACGTCTAGCGTCCAACATTCTCGCGACTCGAGATTCTCAACAATCACGCTCAACCGCGTGATCTATATACCTTAGGAGATGAAGAGCCTCCATCTCCCTTTCGCTCTGATTGATCCGCCGTTTCTTAAATGCGATCTCGCATGCATCCCGAAATGACCGTATTAATAAAAAGCGTAACATAACATTTAAGTAATTATATCTTAAACAATTATGCTCGTATTCAGATCTTAAATTTATCTTCATCACTAGCTAATGAAAAATTCGTAGAACACTTCAAGGTAAATTTAAGGAAATCTTAAATATAAGGCCTGATTATGAATACAAGCATTAATCTTATCGTTTCGATAAAAAATCTCGATAGGTGACAATCTCCAATAATGAATCATTTGACCTCTACGAAGCGCCATTTTTCAAAACTGGCTAATACTTTTATTTTATTTTCAACGAATATGAAAGGTTATTCTTTCTTTTAAGGAGGGTACAGTTTGCTTGTTATATAAGTCTAAAACTTTTATATGCGGCAAATATTGTCACAAGTAATCACAAAAGTCGATAATAAAATTATAATTTTCTATTTTTTTTTATTTTTCTCATAAACTTGTTGACTGCGTTATTTTAATTCTGTAAAAGTATTTTTAAATCTGTAAAAGCAATTAAAAAATTGATGAATCAGAAAATTAATCACATTTCATCAATACAACTCCTATATTCCTTTAAGTACATACACATGTGTATTAATTTATTGTTTCTGAAATGAATTATATGATCGTGTACTACACAACATTTTTATTTTTTCGATCAAAACTTTTAACTATTTAACCTTATACAAACAAAGCAAATGTAGGATTAGGATCGAGATCGAATCCACTGTCAATAGGCCTCTTCTTTTTTCTTGAAGAGAAAAGGAAGAAAGATGAACTGGTGCAAAAGTTAAAAAAAGAACAGGCCTTATAATTCAGTCACCCCTATACAAAGCAATATATGACTTCTACTTTATTAATTTTTCGATTGTTCAAATTGAAATAAAATACTATTGTATTCATAATATTCTTATTTTCTCGCATTTTGTTCCGTTCTTGATCATTCTGGATAAGAAGTGGAAACACAAAAAAACTAACACAATACACGTGCTTTTACTTACATCAACTGGTTGTGGACCCGTAATTCGAGTATTACACGGAGCACTGCCCGCCGGTGCAGTAGATGCTCTGTGAAGGGAAGTCACCGGTTGCGAAGGTGACATGTTTCCGGCCGTCGATAAACTAACTGGACGAGGTTGTTGACTCGTAGCACCAACTACACCAACTTGTAGACCGGAAGTTGTTGTTGCTGTAGTTGCTGTCGCTATCGCTGTTACTGCTGCTGCGCCACCACTTGACGTTACTGGTTTCTGTTGCACTGTCAGTACAACTTGCGTTGATGCTACAACAAAATTTAAAAAAAGATATACTCCAAAATATTTTTTTATACTTTTTAGAAACAAAGCAAATTGTAGATTAAAATATAAAAACAATTTTTTGATAGTTCTATATGTTCTGTTGAGTTTATTGATAGCTCTCGGAGAGTTCCATAGAAATCTTAATTGCGTTAAAATAATGTTTTTAAAGTTATGACCAAAACCCAGATTATCGATTCTTTAAAATTGCTATTTTTTGATAGAGTTTGATGTACAATAACTCAAAAACTTATTTTATTTCTGCTCTGGAGACTTTTGATCAGGACGATCAGAACTACAACATATTACAAATTCAGCCAAATTAGCCAGGACGTATGTTTTGTGCGGGGTCCTTTGCATTTAGCCAATTTTAAATTTAAAAAATGTAATTTTGTAGATTTATTTATTCAAGACATTCCTTGAATAGGTAAAGAAATGCGAAGCAGAATTAATAACAGAATAAAGGAGCAAAAAAAGGAGTATTAATATTAATTATAATAAAAAAGGAAGAGATTCACTAACGAAAAGGAACATGATCTATATGAAAGACAAGGGAAAATCTGGAAAATGTTACGAAATAGGAAGAAAGCAATTAATAAAGAGGTAGAAATAAATGATAACACTAGAAGAATGGACCACACACTTCAAAAAATTATATCAGAATCGCAAAAAGAAAAATCGAGACCCAGCCAAGACATGTGTGTGACAATAGTAGACAAAGAATATTACAACATAACTCAGGAGCATGTGCAGAAGCAAGATAAAGAATAGGAAGGTCTCTGAAATAGATGATATAACTAACGAAATATTAAAATATGGAGGACTAAATATCTAACGAAATTACAACTTTTTTTGGAAAAATCATAGACACAGGAATGGAAGACATCGATAACAATACCAATCTTCAAAAAGGGACGAAAAAAAGACCCCGAACAACTACAGAAGGATAACACTCAATTTCGAAAATACAAATGAGAATACTAGCAGGAAAATAGCAGAAAAATCTAATATAAGCGAAGAACAAGGATTTAGATATAACCGATCTACTATAAATGCCATATATATAATATGACAGCTTATCGAAAAAGCGAGAGTTCAATAAATCACTATTCATGTGTTTCATCGATCTTAAACAAATTTTTCACAGAGTGCATCTGGGGGATGTCTTTGAACCAATGGGGGAGCACAACATTTGCGAAAAATATAGGAGCGTCATTGCTGAAATAAAGACAATACTACGAGAATAAAAGTCGGAAACCCTAACAAAAGCAATAACCATAGATATAAGGCAAGGAGATAACTTGAGCCCAATTCTCTTTAATCTAATAATGGATGGTATAATAAAAAGTGTATGAATGAGATAAACGCTGGATAAGATGAAAAACAACAAGCTACAAATATTATGCTATGCGAATGATGCACCCTATTTGCAAAAAATGAGGACAATCTCTAGAGACTCTTACATAAATTTCCCAAATTAACATATCAATAAATTGCTCATATCAATAAAAAAAAGCAATCTGGTTATATCAAAAGAGCCAATAAGATGTAAGTAGTGAATAATATACCCATCCAACAGGTCTTAAAATACAACTATCTCGACACGGTGACAACCAGCAAGATATTTAGCAGAAGAAATCCGTATACAAGCAAATGCGATATCACTTGAAGGACATAATATGGAGGAATCAAAACATGACAACAGAAAGCAAAATGAGAATTTATAATACCTGCATCAGAACAGTACTAAGATATGCAGCAGAAACGAGAGTCGAGACATTCAAAAAGAATTCTATAGAAATGAAGATGCTAAGAGCAATAAGAGAAATCAACTGAAGGGACAGAGTAATAAAAGAACAAATAAGACGCGATATTTAGGATATAAGATGGGTCAGAATAAAGCGGCGAGGCTGGAGAGATCACATAAAAAGAATGGGAAAGACTAGTCAAGTGGGCTAGAAAAGCCACAGAACTCCCGCCAGAAAGATCTCCAAAAAAGTAACACGAAAGCTGGACATCCAGATCACAGAAGGCATAGAGGAATGGATAAAACAAGATTTGATCCTATATTAAAAAGAAGAAGAAGTAAGAGATTGTTCAAGTTACTAAAAAATGATAAAATCAAGTTGGACAAAAATAAACTATTTTACGGAACACAAGTTCGACACTGGGTAATAGGAGATCCAATGTATAGAGATGAGCATAACGATATCAGTTTATTACAAATCATAAGCGCTTTGCATTGTTTTTTAATGGAGAATAAAAATTTAAGTCCCTTTTGAAGCAGTTTGGGAATTAGAAAGCTTTGCGGAAACATCTTAACTAAGAGTATTTGGTCAACGAAAGAAATATGTTGTGAGAAATTGTATACAGATCAACGCGAGATGAGTAAGATTAAATTGTAAGCCTGTCAATTAAATTCGAAAGAACAAATATAACAAAAGAGGTGCAGCACTCAAACATTTAAATCAAATCAAATGATGTTTTTAACAAGTTATACCACGAGAATTATTTATAATTTTTACACGAATATTTAGATTTGCGTTTACACATGTTTCTACACAAGATCTGTAATATTAATGACAATAAATGAGTTATCTACCTTTAATCGCGATGTAGATAACAAGTTCTATGATGAAAATATTATGCGTGATTTTCGATACTTTTAATAAAAGCAGCATAAATATTTCTTTGACATGCTAATGACTGGCTTTGAAAGACAATTTGATACAGATATTACTATGATTTAAATTTTACAATACTTATTGGAACTTTGGAGGAAATATATAAATAAATATTAGCAAATATCATCAATATTACCAAATTATGGAAATTTTCAACAAGCAAGTCAGAAATATACAGGGTGTCCTTAAAATTTGGCATTACCCATTATGAGCAGGTAGAGTGGATCTGAGTCGAAAAGTCTTGTACTATTTTGCAATTTGCACAATAATTAACAAGATATTAACGTTTAAAAGTATCCAAATATGAGTATTCTGGAGTATTATCCGAATGTACGGCTCACCGATCGCATGACGCCCGAATCGCGGAGGTGGCTTGGCAGGCGAGCTTCTAAACGTCATAATTCGATCGATGTATTCAGCTATCTTTAAACATTAACATCTCATTAACTTGGGCCAACTGCAAAACTTTTCGACAATACAAGACTTTTCAATCAGTCCGCTCTACCTGCTGTCATTGATGACTGATGCCATTTTTTACAGGGACACCTTGTAGATTAAATAACGTACGGTCAGATCAGCGTCATATTTAGTGTGATGTGATGTCTTTGATCGTCCCTTAGCAAAGATCATAAGATCCAATCACATAAAAACGGCAAGTCTTGCGTTCTCTCAGCTTGAGCAAGCATGTGCATCCACATGGATAATCACTAAATATTTATGTGATCATTTTTTTTGTTTTCTGTACTGTTAGCAACGAGTTTTAGTGAAATAAATTAGTGATTGAGCGTTACAATTTTGTATTTTCGCGTTATCTCACACCTAATCATTAGATCACGAGAAAAAAAATTGAGAAGCTATTGGAAGCTTGAAGCCATTCAAATGGAGGCACACAGATTTTATCGCTTTGTATTATTTAGACCTCAACTTGGAAGCATACAGTTATACCGCAGCGATTTTACAGAATACCGCCATAAGAAACTAATGAAAACAGCAAAGAGACAGTCTACTCTATGTAGAACTCATATGAAAGTCACGTTGATTTTTCCAAATGATAAATCCTATTTTTCAATGCACATTCTTGTAGCTTATCTCGAGAGCTTTCGAAAACACTATAATCAAATATTTTTTCATTAAGAACTTTCTGAGTTATAAAACTTGAAAATTCCAACACTTCGACAAAATATCTTATTAACAATATAAAATTAAAAATAGTTCCAGAGAGTTACGACAAAAATATCAATAGTAAAAATTTGGGCTGCTCAACTTTATAAAATGCAGAACAAAACATCTTATTTACAGCGATATCTTGTATAACATTGATTTTAGCTCTTCGAGTCATGATAACTTTTATCAGAACTCTTGAGGCGTTATTCAGAACTCTCGCCGGAAAAAATTTTCATCCCTCGGATGTTAGAAATTTTTCAATAACATATGAAAAATTACGATATTCCTTAAATCATTGATTCTGTTGCTTCATGCGATTTCTGCATTAGACTGCACTAAAGCTCTCTCTCTCTCTCTCTCTCTCTTTCTCTCTCTCTCTCTCTCTCTCTCTCTCGGCAAAAAATCGAACATATATCTATTTCATTTTAAGTTCCAAAAGTATAGCCACAGAAAACGAACGACATAATTTACATTTTTTATTAACTGCAAGTAGTTGTAAAAAAAATTATCTGAAATATTTTAGATTAATTTTCCGATAAATTTATCTTTATCTATTTTTTATAAATTTTGTCAAAATTATTTTTTATGTATGAACTTCAAGTATTCACAAAAAAGTTATTAAGCTACTTAGAACTATTCGATCTTGAATTTCGATAAAAAATTAACACATTTTTTAAAAATTATTAAAAAATTGTAATTGAGCAAATCTCGCGTTAAAAAATACAGAGAACTTTTCGTCTCGTTAAAAGGAAGCAGGAACTCTAATCAGAACAATTGTATATAAAAATTAATTTTTCAAAAATTTTTAATTTTTCTTTGATTTTTCAATTTTTCAATTTTTTTTATGCATCAAAAACTCTTCACAAAATGAAGTTATTAGACTGCTCAAAACTATTCGATCTCGATTTTCGGTAAGAAGTTAGCATCTCTCCCCTAACTCTCTAACAGTTTAAGGGATTATTCCATCTTGAAGGCCTTAAAATCATACTTTATTTTGGAACTTAATTACTAAAAACTATATATAATACAAAAAATCTTTTTATTAGGTGTACAAAAAAGTTCTGAGCTTTAGATTTGATACAACCGAAATAACAATTTAAATTTTATATATCTTCCCGCCTTTTTGTGGTTTTAAAGCGTTAACATTTGGCCTTCTA
>Ga0157364_1006820_pt1 | contig 11781 bp, 10 predicted proteins | sample AttsexASBM2_FD_111476 | JGI IMG/M metagenome (GOLD analysis project Ga0157364, IMG submission 111476) | Fungus gardens microbial communities from leaf cutter ant in Ribeirão Preto, State of São Paulo, Brazil - Atta sexdens ASBM2 | ecosystem: Host-associated > Fungi > Mycelium > Unclassified ...
CCCCAAGCGGAGTAGCATAAGAATGACAAACTATGCCTTGGTCGGCGATGTCGGCGGAACTAACGCCCGCCTTGCATTGTGTGATGTAAGTAACGGCAGCATCTCGCAGACCAAAACTTTCTCTACCTCTGATTTTCAGAGTTTAGAAGATGTCATCCGTCACTATCTTTCAGAAAAACCTCCAGTGAAGTCGGCCTGTATTGCGATTGCGTGCCCGGTGAAAGATGACTGGATTGAAATGACCAATCACCATTGGGCATTCTCAACTCAGGAGATGCGTCAGAATCTCGGTCTTGAACACCTGGAAGTGATCAACGATTTTACTGCAGTGTCTATGGCTATTCCGATGCTGACTGACAGCGAAGTCATTCAGTTTGGCGGTAACCGTCCGGTAGATGGCAAGCCGATTGCCATTTACGGTGCTGGCACCGGCTTGGGTGTCAGCCACTTAGTTCATGTCGATAAGCGCTGGGTCAGTTTACCGGGCGAAGGTGGTCATGTTGATTTTTCCTGCGGGACCGAGGAAGAAGACATGATCATGAACGTGCTGCGTGCCGAACGTGGACGTGTCTCTGCTGAGCGTGTGTTATCCGGCAAGGGGTTGGTAAATATTTACCGCGCGATTGTTATTTCTGATAAGCGTACCCCAGAGGTGCTTCAACCTCAGGATGTGACCGAACGCGCCCTAGCGGGTTCCTGCACGGATTGCCGCCGAGCATTATCACTGTTCTGCGTCATTATGGGCCGATTTGGCGGTAACTTAGCGCTGACTTTGGGCACCTTTGGTGGCGTCTATATTGCTGGTGGTATTGTACCGCGCTTCCTTGAGTTCTTTAAAGCTTCTGGTTTCCGTGCGGCCTTTGAAGATAAAGGGCGTTTCCGCTCCTATGTCGAGGATATTCCGGTATACCTGATCACCCACGATCAGCCGGGGTTATTAGGTGCTGGCGCACATATGCGTCAGTATCTGGGCATGGTTCTGTAATACTCGCCTTCCTGTGGTCGGCCAGTTGGCCGATCACAACTTCATCAATTGCCGAAAGGCTTTCACTCGACTACGGCTTACTGGGATCTGAAATTCCAGTTCATGAACCCTCAGGATATAGGTGTTATTAAACCAAGGTTCGATCTCGCGGATTTTATTCAGGTTGACGCAAAATGAACGGTGACAGCGAAAGAACTGGGTCTCCGGTAACTTCTGACAAAACTCACTGATACTCATCGACATAATGTATTGGTCACGGCGGGTATAGACGATGGTCAGCTTTTCATGCGCTTCTGCATAACAGATATCATTAATGTCTGTGACGATAATCCGTTCATCTTTCACCAGATTAATGGTCTGTGGGATATTGATGCCTGTCGGTGACGCGTTAAGGGTGTTTTGCTGCATTTGCCAGTGATTCTCCAGCTTGTGCAACATGGTGATAATCCGAGATTCTTGGTAAGGCTTGAGAATATAATCGAAAGCTTCCAGTTCAAAGGCCTCGACCGCATACTCCTTCCAAGCAGTGATAAACACGATCTGCGGCCGCACTGCAAACATGGCAATGTTTTTCGCCAGTAGCATTCCATCCAAGGAGGGAATATTGATATCGAGGAAAATAACATCGGTCTGGTTATTCTGCAGATATTTCAGCACATCGACACCATCGGTAAAACAGGCATCCACGTTAATAGAACTGTGCTCCTGGATCATCCAGCTCAATTCCTGACGGGCAAGATACTCATCTTCGACAATGATTGCCTTCACGGTCTATTCTCCGGATTAAAATGATGATGATTCAGAGGGTTACGCGGGATCACTTTTTTTACGGTAAAAGAAATTTCGCTACCCGGCGTTAAGCGGCGGATATCCAGCCCCTCACCGTAAAGTAAACGTACCCGCTGATGGACATTTAATAACCCGATATTATTGCCCGGCATCTCGTTAGCCTTCACTCGGCGGATAATGTCATCACTGATCCCTGCACCGGTATCAGTCACGGAAATTTTCACCTCACCGGGTTGTGGTGCCGCCCTGACGCGGATGGTGACGACCCCTTTGCCCTGACTAGGCTGAATACCATGCACAATGGCATTTTCAACCAGTGGCTGGATTAACAGACTGGGGATTTTGCAGGAGATGTCTTCATCAATATCATAAATTACCGTGAGCTTATCGCCGAAACGGGCCTGTTCAATGGCGATATAATCCATCACCTGGTAAAGCTCTTTCTTGATATCGATCGGTTCATCGTCGCTTAACTCCAAGTTATACCGCAGATAGCGGGACAGGTTGATCACTAATTGCCGAGCTGTATCGGGGTTCATGCGAATTGACGATGAAATAGCATTTAAGGCATTAAACAGAAAATGCGGGTTAATTTTGCTTTGTAAGGCGCGCAATTCTGCCTTATTGGCCATTTCCCGCAACTGCTCCGCCCGAGAGACTTCAAGCTGGGTGGAGATAATTTGCGACAGACCGACGGCCATCTCTTTCAAGGCCCCGGTAATTTTATGGGCTCGGCGGTAATAGATTTTAAGGGTACCGGCCACTTCTCCTTTTTCGCGCAGCGGGATCACTAAAATAGAATGGATGTCGCGGGCACGGTTGGCTTCATCATTATTACGAATGATAATTTTACCGCTAGTGAGGGCTAGGGTGGTGGTGGGACTGAGGCTGACATTCGTCTGGTAGTGTTCCTCACCATAACCCACATAGGCCAGCACTTCCTGACGGTTGGTGATCGCCACTGCATCGGCATGAATATCATCACGAATGATTTCGCATACCTGTCGCAATGATTGGCTATTGATATGACGAAACAACGGTAGCGTTTTATTGGCAATGTCTAAGGCTAGCTTAGCCTGACGGGCGGCCTGTGCCTCTTTCTCACCTTCGACACTCTGTACTAATAGCACGATCAGTCCAATACTCAGTGAGCCGAGGATCATCGGCAGGGCTATTTCGCTGATAATTTCAATACCCAGAGAGGTTGGTCGGGCAAAGACAACAATCAGCGCCATGGTCAGAGTTTCACAGAGCATGCCGCAGATAATGCCGACACTCCAGCGTCGTGATTTCTCTACGTGCTGATAAATCAGCCCTGACACCATACCCGCCAAGACACTGGTGATCAAACAGGGAAGGGAACTGACACCGTGGATATCAATTAGGTAGCGGTGCAGACCAGCAATAATACCGGTAGAGACCCCGACCCAAGGGCCGAACAGGATCCCCCCAGACATAATGGCGATGGTGCGTACATTGAGCAGTGAGCCATCGACATTGATACCAGTCCAGGTACTGAACAGGGCAAATGCAGAGAAAATGACAATCACGGCCAGTTTTTCCGCAAGGGTATAGTCATCCTTCTGCAGTAACTGACGGAAGGGTGCGGCACGCGTCAGGAAAAACAGACAAATCAGCATCAGTGCTGCACGGTCGAAAACGGCCAAGAGTTTATCAAGGTGTAAAAACATCTGCGATTGCCTTTAGAAAACGATATGGCCGGTAGCTAAGGCTATCATAGGGAAAAGCCTAGTTGGGCACCAGGTGCAGTATCCTTACTGCCGTACAATACTGGCTCAGGATAACTCCGCTTACCGCTGGTCATAGTTTTTTTCAGGATTGAAAAGTACCTTAAAGCCAATATCAGAGACAACCGTTTCTGATTACACTGCAAGCTGGCATTATTGGCTGCTCGACAGCCTTGCCGCTAAAATACTATCAATACTCTGACAATTTATCGGAATCAGGCTAAAGTAGTCCGGCAAATGCATTTTATTTGCCCGAGCCGTAAGGCTCATGAGGAACAGGATCGGATCCGGGCACAGGAGTTTGATAGTATGAAAACATTATTGATGGCGTTAGACCGACAGGCTTCAATGGCTGAAAAAGTGATTAACCTGACGTTGGCACAGGCGCAAGCTCATCAGGCTCAAGTGGTCATTTTATGTTGCGTGGCCGCCGACGATGCCGCCTGCAGTCAGCCGATTGAAATTGATACCGCAGAAAAAATGACGGTATCCATGAATGCTAAAGATACGATCAATTCTGCAGAGCAGGTGATACGCAATGCCCTCAGCCCATTTGCGGAGGCCGGTGTTGCGGCGCGTGGCATCATCTGTGCTGGTGATCCTGCGGCCACCATTGTTGAACAGGCAGATCGGCTGGATGTCACCATGATCATCATGGGACGACGCCATCTGTCATCCTTTAACCGCATCCTGAAAGGATCGGTGAGCGCCGCCGTTTTGGAAAGGGCTCACTGTCCTGTTTTAATCGATGTTTCCAAAGAGCCTTCATCTTCATAATGACTGACACCCTGATACCATCACTGGCCGGCCTGATTATTCTAGGTATTTTCTGGGCGCTAGTGGTGCGAAAAACCCGTCTGACCCTTACGGGTGGGATAATACTGACGCTGCTACCGGTGCTGGTGGGGAATTTCTATTGGAGCTACGCCTGTAAGCCGCAACGTGATCAGCAAAGAACCGAACAGCAGGCGCTGGCGGAAATGGCCGCCATGCCAGGATATCGCGTGCTGAAACAGCAAGAACCGGCGCTGTGGACCCAATTGCAGCAAGTTTTTTTAAGTGCTATTCGCCAAGGGGACAGTGTCCCGGTCGCGGTTGGACAATTACGTAGTATGTTAGCGGATGTCATCAATCAGCGTCTTGGTCGGGCCACTGATCAGGCGGTGATCCACTATGTTTCGGTATCGGTCGACGAGATGCAGGCCTTGGATAATATTTCTACCGAGCAGTGTTTTCGCTTCTTGTTTCCTCAGGTAGACGGAGGGGTTAACCTGATGAAAGTCCTGCCGCCGCCGATGAATGCGGAAGACTCCGCCGCGATGGAGACCCTACTGCTGAGTAGCCAAGGACCTTATAAAACGTTAAATAAGGATCAAGCTTCGCAGACGCTAAAACAGGTGGTGAGTGATCTCTATACCCGTTGGGGCGATAAGCTGAAACAGCTCAATGAACCAGGCGATACCTCTTCAGATCACCAGGCGTTGTGCGCCATGACTATTGATCTCTATCAGACTATCCTCCGGCAACCGGCAGCACAATCGGCAAACCTGCTCCGCACTATGGTGGTCAGCGCGCAGTAATTGTCGCTCTGATTAGCAAAAAGCCCGCTTAATGGCGGGCTTTTTGCGTTACGTTCACGAGAATTTCACTACCACTAGGCGATTAGGTGTCCCACAACTACTCGTCGCTTGTCGCGGGCAGAGGTTGTAGCTATCCAGAGCTAAGTGAATTAATTGTCCAAGGCGATTTGTTCGGCACTGAACTCGGCCTGTGGTTGACGGATAGTCAGTGACAGTACCAGAGAGAGTGCCAATAATGTCATAATCAGGGCAAAGGTCACCATAAAACCGCCAAACAGCGTGGCAACCAGCGATCCTAGCATACTGCCGATACCATAACAGAGGTAAATCAGACCGTAATTTTTAGTGAGATTATTAAGACCAAAGAAGTCGCTGACCAGTGAAGGGAAAACTGTAATGGTTCCGCCGAAACTGAAAGCAACACAGGCAACGGACAAGAAAAAGGTTGCTTCATTTAAGTGGGTGAACATCATCAATCCGATCCCCAGTAGTGACAGCACCTGCCCCACAGAGATCACACGGATCCTCGCCAACTTATCTGATAATACCCCTAGTACCAGACGTCCACTGAGACTGGCGACCGCAATGGTTGTGACTGCGCTAGCGGCACTTAGCGCTGAGAGGTGGACTAAGTTTTGACCAATATCTTTGGCGACCCCAATGACATAAAGACCGCTCATGCAGGCAGTCAGAAACATTAACGCCAGCATCCAATATTGAGGATGGCGGACAGCTTCTGCGAGCGTAAAGTCTTTAGCAGTGAGCGTATCGGCACTGACTTTACGTTGTGGGGCATCTTGCATCAGCGACGCACCGATTGCCACCATGACCATAGCAATCAGTCCCCAGATCAAAAAGGTATGCTGTAACCCTTGACTGGCCAGCAGATCGCTGCAGATAAACTTAAATCCAAGTCCCCCTAAACCGTAGGCACCGATGGCGCAAGCAGAGATAACCCCTTTACGTTCTGGAAACCATTTCACGCAGTTCGACAGAGTCATCAGATAGCCAGCACCCGCGGCCAATCCGACAATCACACCGGCGCTGAGGTAGAGCATCCATAAGGACGAGGCCACAGAGGTAAGTGAGAAGCCAATAGCAAGCAACACGCCAGCCCCAAGGGTGACCCGCTTGACACCGAACTTTTCTTGGAATTTACCTGCCATCGATGAGGCAATGGCTAACGCTAAACTAAGGATCCCGAAAGAGAGCGCAATTTTACTGATCGGCGCAGAGAGTTTTTGCGAAAGAGGTTGGTTAAACAAGCTCCAAGTATAGACAGATCCCAGAGCAAATTGTGTGATCATGGTACCGGCCAACGTCAGCCAACGTACCTTGGATGCTGTGTGTATTGTTGTTGTTGTTGTTGTCATGTCATGCTCCGCATGAGAGTTATCAGCCAGACCTGGCGCTTTACCTGCTCAGAATAGATAATTCCCACGCAGAAAGGGGGGTTATGGCATGAAGTGCCACTTTTAGGGAATGAATGGCTTTGACAGCGGAATAAACGGTAGTTGGGTTGCCAGACCGGCAGAAAAAGACCGGCCCGAGAAGGTGCATGATCACCCGGCAGGTCAGCGCTGTCGGGGAGGCTGTGGCAGGAACATCAGCAGATTCGAACAGCCAATGCACAGTAGCCCGATCACGGTGGTCAGGTGCCAGACAAATCCTTCATAGCGGGCCGATAATGCCAAGGCGACCAACGGGAATAGCAAAGTGCTCCAACTGGCTTTTGCTGCACCAATACGGACAAGCAAAATAAAATAAGCACCGAAGCCACACACTGAACCGATAACTGCCAGATAGACTACTGCTGTAAGCCAGGGTAGGTTCAGTGATGGAGCCAGTGAGGCGCCGCGTAATAAAGCGATCACTGCCATGATCAGGCTGCCATATAGCATCGCCCATGCGGTTGTGCTGAGTGCATCTTGCTGTTGCTGCTGATGGTGTATACCGATCATATTACCCAGTGAAAATCCATAGGTGCCGAGGGCACAGAGACCCACACCGTATAGCAGATTGAGGGAAAAGTGGTTCTCCTGTAATTGAGGCCAGAAAAGAATAACCATTCCCGTCAGACCGAGGATTAACGCTGGTACAAAGCGCGGCGCAGGCTTTTGACCGAAAAATAAGCGGCTATTGAGGGCGTTATACAACACCGCCATTGAGAATATCACTGACTCTAGGCCGCTGTTAACCCACTGTGCTGCCGTGTAAAAGCACAGAAAGTTAGCCCCGAAGATACAGCTCCCTTGAATCAGGCACAGAGTGTGGGTCGCTGCTGGCAAGCGTCGTAAACGGCTCACGCCTTTCAGTATCACTAGCAGCAACAGTGAGGCGAAGAAAAATCGCCAGAAGACAGCGGTTTCTACCGCAACATTAGCGCTGTGTTGCTGAACAAAAATGGCAATCCAAGTGGTTCCCCAGATAAGTACCACCGCAAAATAAAGTAAAAATGTCATACTCTCCCCCGTCAAACGGTGAGTATCCCTGTTTTATCGGGGCAGGATTTGTACCGGCTTGCGGTCTACTTGTATGAAGCTGCTTTTTTATGATGATCATACCCGAACAATAGTGGTGGCACACCGGCAGGGCAGGGTAAAGTAGTTTCAAGCGAGTTATGGGAAGAGGGAAAAATGGCAAATTACCAGACACTGGAAATCCTTCAACGGCATAAGGCCAAGCTACTGACATCGGTGGTGTTGGATAATGGGGTACAACTGGCCTCATGGTTTAACCAGTGTGACCGAGTGACGAATCTCAGTGATCACCATACTCTTAGCCTATATACCCAAGAGGGGTATGATACTTGGCATAAAACCCCCCACGGCTGGCGTAATGGCGGTGCACCGGATCGTTTTTGTCTGATGCCATCACAGACAGAGTCGATTTGGGATGTGCGGTCGCAACTCTATTTTTCCCATCTATACTGTACGCCGCAGCATTTGACGACATTGGCGGAGAAAATCTGGGATCGGGGCGGAGCTCAGGTCGCACCAGATGAAAAAGTCTTTGGTAATGACCCGAGGATAAGTCAGATTTATCGGCAATTTCTACTAAATTGTGATTGGCAACAACCGGCGAATCATCTGATGCTAAGCAGTGCCAGCACGCTGCTGCTCACCTGCCTGGTACAAGATTACAGTAATGTCCGCTGGGAACTACCGCAGGTCCGTGGCGGGTTGGCACCTACGGTACTGCGGCGAGTCTACGACTATATCGAGCAACATCTCAGTGAGCCACTGACCCTGGCAGATCTGGCAGCACAGGCAGCGCTCAGCGAGTACCATTTTGCACGTATGTTTCGGCACAGCAGTGGTCACTCTCCGCATCAGTTTGTGATGGTGAGACGGATGCAAAAAGCGATGAGTTTGCTGCGTCATTCACAGCTCCCTTTAACCGCTATCGCAGAAGAATGTGGATTTTCGTCACTCAGTCACTTTAGTCGTCGTTTTCGTCAGCAATATGGTCAGACACCTTCTGCGGTCCGAGCGCAGTTTGTGTGCTGAGGCATAACTTCTGTGGTCACTGACGAGGATCACTTTCGCCGAGGAAAAAGTACCACAGGGGAACAGACAGCATGGCAGTAAAAACGGTGGTATAGAGGGCTATCATAAAGCATTGAGTGATCCACAGATCCATCGGCCATTCACTAAAGGCCAGCTGATATTGGTCCACAACGCCACCAATAATGGCGCGGGAGATCACGGTGGCGGTGATCAGTGCAACAATGATCACGCTGATGACAAAGTGGCGGGGCTTTTTATGGGTTATCTTCATCGCTACACCTCACTGTTAACTGTTCCGTAAACTCGCCAGTTGATGCCACCCTTGACGCATCAGTAGGCTTCACAAGCCTATTGCCACAAAGCCCGAGCACTGAACAGATTATTTTTAATAATGTATTAACAATTATACTACAAGGGAGGTGCTGGATACCACTCAGTGGTGCTAGCCGCGAGGAGCTTTCCACAGATAAAAAAAACCAGTGCCTACGGCACTGGTTGTCAGAAACGAGGTGTGCTATCAACATTTATAATTAAATTCAACCCGACTTAATCACAGTTAATTGGCAGAGAAAAATAGTTTTTTTATATAGCAGGCTCTAATCTGTCATAGCAACCAGCAATAATTGTAGTGTTTTTATTTTATATCTATATTAATCAATTGGTTAAGTTTAATGCTCTAGTGGGGCGATTTTTTTCAGTCAATAAAGCATTGTTACCTTGCGTCAGTCCGCACAGCAGGATAAGCAAAAAGTGGTCAAAAGAAAGACACTGTTGTTCAGTGAAAAAAGGTCAATTATTGTTATGAAATCCCGAAACTATCGCTGGCAACTGGAAAAGGTCCCTTTCGTCTATCCTGTTGCACTGCGTGAGAACATTGAAAGCGTGCCCGCGGTGGCTGGTGTCTATTTTTTTTATGGTGAAAGTGAAACCCTGCCACTGTATATCGGTAAAAGCGTCAACCTTCGTTCGCGACTGTTATCCCATTTGCGTAACCCTGATGAAGCAAAACTATTGCGACAGACACGTTATATCCGTTATCAGGAGACTGCTGGGGAGATCAGTGCATTGCTGCTTGAAGCTCAGCTCATCAAACAGCTCAAGCCACTGTATAACAAAAGGTTAAGAAAGCTGCGTCAACTGCATACCCTGAAGCTGGATGAACAGGTTGTCGACGTTGTGTCTTTGAACCCTCAGGACGTTGGCTGTACCGAAAATATTTTTGGTTTATTTAAGAACCGCTTCAGCGCTCGCAATGCCCTGATGGAGATCGCTGATCGCCACGCACTCTGCTATGGGTTATTGGGGATAGAAAAAAATCCTCCTGGCCGAGCCTGTTTCCGGCACGCCCTACGAAAATGTTCAGGGGCATGTTGTGGTGTGATCAGCCTAGAGCAACATCAAGCGCAGTTACGTGAAGCCCTAGAAGCAATGCGGGTGATCTGTTGGCCTTGGCCGGGCAGAATTGCGCTGCGAGAAGGGGATAAATATCAGGTCATTGACCATTGGGTGTGGCTCGGTGAAGCAGATAGCTTAGAGGAAGCTCAGGAGTTAACGAAAATATCAGGGGGCTACGACATTGATAGCTATAAAATCCTTTGCCGACCACTTCTCGCAGGCCATCATGATATTATACCTTTACCGTGAAGCGGTTCTCTGCGGCAACTCCTTCTGTGTGGAGGCTGGTTGAATCATCTCTGCCCACCGCCCTTAAAAAGCATAATCTGCGGAATCATTGTTGGCGCGATCGGGGGGATTGGCGTTGCTAGTAAGGCTATTGCTTATATTTTAGGCTAAGCCGGTGCTTGCTGCCTCTATCGCCGACGATTAACTCGGTAATTTTCAGACCGAGAGAAATAAATTTCACGGTCTTTAACACTACTAAAGACTAATTTCCTGTCAGAGCCTTCTTTTATTAGCCTAAATAAAAATTACACGAGGTATCTTGCGGTTATTAATAATTCTAGGAGAAATAAAAATACCTTTCTGTTCATATTATTAGTAACACTAACCGCCAGTAATCTGTAATTTACACCTAAAATCTGCATAACTGGCAGTAGCTAGCGACTTTATTAGGTGATCGGTCATCGTATTATTAGTCGCTGTCAAATCAGCACGCTAGGTTGTGGGAGAGGAGGCATTCACAACGTCGACCTTCGAGTCGTGTCTGCAGTTTGGCCGTCAATTAGCAGCTTGCTCAATGGGTGACTGCTGAGCATGCCACGTGGTGGCACAACTGCCGTCGTTCACTGAATGCCTTACCGTTTCTGTGATTTACAAGATGCGTTCTCTAATCTTCACCTTAGGTCGATAGGCTGCTGAATATCTGGCAAGTAAGGGGTCAGGAGTCTAGGGATCTGGCGAGTATTTTTGGTTTTATTAATTAATTGTTAAATACGTTAATTGAAATGGTGTTATTTTCTTTTATTGTATTATTTTTGGTTTGTGCAGTAGGGATTTTTTGAATCTTAGGGTTTTTTTAGATTATTTAAGCATTACTGCTGCGAGAATATAGCCGGATGTTTTCATAGTAATTGTAAACATAAATCTAAATAAGAATCATCAAAGATATAATATTATGTAAGTGGTTGATAATTTTGATTATTTAAATATTCTCTATTGAGATTTCATTGTTGGAAATATAGGCTCTGATGGCTGAATGGAATAACCATAAAGTTTCCTTTGGTTACAATTGACAGTTTGAATACGGAAATTTTTGGATCTTGTGAAGGAATATAAAACACCTCGCAACAAAAAAGCGTTTTTCCCACATTTTTCTTGACAACATGCGGGTGCAGAGGAATATACTGGGCTTCATTCGGACTACACAGAACCTATATTGTGCTGTTTGCGGCAATATATGCGTCTCGAAATCTGGGTACATCTCTAATAAGCGAATTCTGCAGTCTCAAGGGTTTGTTTATCGTCGGGTACTGCATAGCGCTTATTTGTTAAGCTTCGCCTGCAAACGCTTCGTTAAGAGCATTGTAAATTGTTGGGTACTGGCAAGGTTCCTGACAATGTGGCGATTTTTATCCTGCACAATAGGTTACTGTCAGGGATATGTGCTAACGGAGAGCCTGGGGTTTAGAGGTAAGGATGGTGCGACACCTGTTTATACTCTCCCTGTCCCGTCCCTTATCATTTTACCTGCCTGATAAGGAAAGGACGTC
>Ga0157364_1006821_pt1 | contig 11780 bp, 1 predicted proteins | sample AttsexASBM2_FD_111476 | JGI IMG/M metagenome (GOLD analysis project Ga0157364, IMG submission 111476) | Fungus gardens microbial communities from leaf cutter ant in Ribeirão Preto, State of São Paulo, Brazil - Atta sexdens ASBM2 | ecosystem: Host-associated > Fungi > Mycelium > Unclassified ...
AAAAGGAGCTTGCAGAACAGCTTGGCGTTACGCAGCAAGCCATTTCCGTACGATTACATACGAATAAAGATTGAATTTTACAAAAAAAAGCTCAGAACTTTTTTGTACACCTAATAAATAATTTTATATGTAGATTTGAGTGTCCAAAAAACATACTCACTCAAGGCATGAATTTCACAAGCTGCCTAAAAATATTACAAAAGAATTCTGTATCCAATAACTTCAAATGACCGCCTTCCTTCAGTCCAATGGGTCATTCGAAAGATCACATCATTCTAAAAGAATATATAAAATGTTTCATAAACCGTAGAGAGGATTGGGATGATCTAATTGATAGAGTTAATTTTCCAAAATTCAATTGCTGTGCAAACAAAAGATTGTTTTAAAAATTCCGTTCGGTATAACAGCAAAATGAGTAAGTTGTCAGAAAGAGGAGACAGTTGGTAAAATAATTTCTTCTATCATCCGTGGACTTCTATTATATAGCCTAGCGAGCGGTAATATTTAAAGACATATTCGTCTCTACGCAGAATAAAATTGATGTTTATTCGTTTTTTTTAGTTTTGTTTCTTGCTGACAGATTAAATCAGTGAGAACAACCGTGCAATAATCGAAGATTGGAAAAATTAGCGAGGTTATAAGGGTACGAAGGTGAGTCAAAAGGCTTTTGTAATAATTCAACCTCCATAAGATGCCCTTAACGTGATTATAGATATGCTTGATTTATTTCCAGCTCAATGCTGGTAATACATAGGCTAAGGTTAGTGACTTTATTAGTGAACTCAATAGGCAATTTCGTTAAGTATAATAAGTGTTGTATCTGAGAGAGAAGTGTTATTTATAAAGTTATTTATAAAGCTTCTCTGACAAGAAGCAGCTTCATCTTGCCAGCATTGAGCTTGAGGCCATTGCACCGAGTTCAGTCTCTATCACGATATCCTTTCGTATTTTCCCAAGATTATTCCCAAGATTAATTAAAAGGAAATGGCAGTAGATTTGGATGTCATCCGCGTATAATATATACTTACAGTGCTTCACTAAGAGCCTCAGATCATTAATATAGAGGCAGAATAATAGTAGACCAAGAATGGAACCTTGCGGAACATTTGTTAAGATAGTCTCCCAAAACGAAAGGTATTAGAGACGCGTACACGTCCGAAGAGGTAAAAGTACAACAAGATTAGAACAGATTTGGAAAGTCGAAAGGTGAACTTGTAGAGAGGATGACTATAAGGAATGAAGTTGAAAGCTTTTGTAAAGTCGAATAAAACAAGCAAAGTAAGACCGTTCTTTCATCAATGGCCAACCTTACATTGTTTGTTAACTTGATGAAAGCAGTTTGGATGTTGCTACCGAAAATCAGTCTGAATAGGATCAAGGAAATTCGTAGATAAATAACGGGATAATTGATTAAAGGCAATACGAAGCACTCGAGCACTTTGGAAAGAACGCAGAGCAAAGATATAGGACAATAATGAGGAGATAGAGGATTTTTAATTTTGGGAATTACTGTTTTCATGCAATAGGAAAGAGAGAAATTGAAGGAGCAGTTAAATATGTTGAGATTATATGTCCTGCCGTCCGTATAAATAAAATTTTCTTTTTTTTTCTCTCGCTACATTTCTCTTGGCTTAACAATAAAAACTTAAGGAAATTTGTCAATGAGAGCCTGCATCAGGTGTTCAATGTGACAATAATGATTTATGTATTCACAAAAATATAATATAATTACAGATTTTCGTTTCGATATCAATATTATATCCTTTTCAAAGTGCAAAGATATAATCCTCCAGAAACATTGAATTCATTTGATATGTGTTGTCAAAAGTGTAAAATACATCGTTAAACTGTAATTTTCGTCAAGACTAATCTTCGTCGTATCTCATTGAATACTCAAACTAAAAAAGTTACTATAATAAAAATAAAAAACGATATTTTAACAAAGAAAGTTGACTTAATACCAAATTAATAATTGTGTATTCTTACTTACTTGAAAAACAGATTAACAATGTTCTGTATAATAAGAGAATAATCTGAATACATTGAGTTTCAATTTGCTTATGAGATCAATAGTAAACTCGTTTGTTTATCAGAAATAAAATTAACAAATATGGAAGCAATAGTCATCTACAAACAATATCATGATATAACGGATTCAATAGATCCGTGTCGCTCTGTACATTTAAAGCATTTCTCTATTTTTTAACATACATTGCTTCTGAGATAAAGATAACATACATTGCTTCTAAGATTGACTTAGTTCATATCGTCTGTATAAAATACTTTAATTCAAATATTTATGTGAATATTTCATACGAAAACTTATTTGAATAAATCATATTGTTCTTTATATACGTCAATACGGCGTGACATACATACGTCGGCTAGCGCGAGCCTATCAAGTCACTTGCGTACCGCGTGCTGATGTCGAACAACAAAATTCGAAGAGATAATTCCATCTGGAGACGAGGAAATCGTTCCCACAAGCCAAGGTCTTTATCACATTGTTGTCCTACATAAAAATCAACAAAAATTGGTTTGATTAAAGCGTTTCTTTGTAATCACTTGAAATAAATATCGATTATTATTTTACAGTTATCATATTCTTTACATTTCTATTCAATTCATTGTTTTTTCTTTATCGTTATAATTATTTTATAAAGAAATAGGTGTAAGCAAATGCGAACTAGTCGTGTTTTGCGTGAGGCTCCTGACGTGCGCCGACCAATCAGGATCCGAAGAAAAAGTAGCTTGGACGAGAAAGAAAGACGAGAAAGAGGAAATAAATTAGTTAATAACGCTGAAATCTTATTAAGTAACAAGAAATTGATTCAAATCTGTATAATTTAGTTGCTTCCTTGTTAAATTCCAGTTTGGCATAATCGATATTTTTATGGAAAATTCAATGTCTAAATTTGATAATCGAGCCCTCCTTTCTTTCCGATTCGCGAGTATCACCAACTTGCGCCTATATAAGCGCGGCAAAAATAGAACGGATCAATCATTTTTTATTCAGTCTATGCTCGGCGCTTGTAGGAGCTGTTCAATTTTTCCTTTTACATATTATCCTTCAGTCAACTTACACTGATTTCTAATCCAGAAACATAGTGTTTCTGGCGCTAAAAAAAAATGCGTAGCGGAACAGTTAAAATAACTGCAAATGATCGACCGTGTTGGTAAATAAATTTTGCTTTTCCAGAATGACAAAGAAAAGTAACCGCGCAGATAGGGGGTGCAAGTAACAAGCCTATACAAAAAATTGATAGCTTCCGGGGAGTTCGACCCCTTCTTCTTCTCCGATATCTCTCCGGAATTGCATCACACCCAGCGATTCTCTCCGTTGGAACTTTCGCCTCCTCACGATTCTAGGTCACTAACGAGAAATCTCCCGCGCTTTGCAAGGAGTTAAACGCGCATCACGAAGGCTGATGCCACCACCCTTTACAGTCAAATGCGATCGTCTTTCGTTAGGTCCCCAAAATCTCGCGACGATCCTCTCAGATCGTGTCTAATGTTATCAATGGAACTATATATAATCCGCGTATCAGCAGGATATGTAATGAATAAAAATCTAGAAACGTATTTAGCGCTCCATTTACTTTTCTTTCAATCCACTCCTTTCTCCATTAATATGAAATGATGAAACGGCTTGAATTGCTTGTATCAGTTGTAAATTTTTTTGCCTGAAAACGTAATTGTTCGAATCAATTATTATTTCCAATCTCAGAAATAGGAATGCTAAAAGTCGAGTCACACTCTACATTCTGATAAATTAGATAACTAATTGAATTGAAACATCATCATCTTAATTCTTAAAGATATTAAATTTCAATATTAAAAGGTTCAAATGATTAATATTAATTTTCAGTAATTTTTCCCAATTAAATATTCTTTAAGAATCCTGTAGCATGTGATACGCCGATGCTTGCAGTCTTATGGGTTGCCGCTCAGCTTGAGACTCACTGCCACTCTGATCGTATCTCCTCCACTCTAACAAACAATCTGCCACTCTTCCAATTCTACGTGTCACGCCATATCGTCTATCTCTTCATTCCTTACCCAGTGATGCAGTAGATATAAAATAATCTCTATATCCTTACATAATTTTTTACATAATTTCGCGTCTAATTAAAAAAATATTATATTGCCGGATGTAATAATGTTATGAAAGATAACTGAGAGATTGTTGAGGATAAAACAAAGGTTAATATTATTAGGTCCAGCAGAATTTGAAGAGAACTTACAAAGTAGTATTAAGATCAGGTGGCGTGATGTGAAGAAAACAGAAGATGTCAAATTCAGTAAAGTAGAGAAAGAGTAAAAGAAGATAAAAGGGAAAGGAGGAGCAGAAAGGGATGAAGAAAATCACGGAATTGACTGTAGGGAGTGCAAGGAGAATGAGAAACAGGAAGATAGGAAGATAAAGAAGAGGTTAAGTCTTACTAGTGTTACTAAAAGTTAAGTGTGCTAGTGTCACTATTAGTGCAATAAGTAACTTATTACAGTGGATGCTCCTTGACTCCAAATATTATACAATATTTGGAGTCAAGGAGCATCCACTTAAAAATCCAAAGAAGACTGTTGCATCCGCTTCCTTTTTTAAGAAATTGCATCTGCCGACATGGTTGCTTGCTTTCGTATCCGCCAAGGAAGATCGCCCTCATCCTGTAGCAAGATATGGAATCTCTGTTATAAAAAGTCCTATTTCTACGCCACCTGGATGAATAGAATTTTGTTATAAACTTCACCATTCCTACTGGATCGATACTGTCAACATGATTATTGTTCAATTCTCATTCTAGTTGAATACTTAAAATTATTTTCAGTAATTGTAATATTTGATATAAAAAATTTATTAGAGTAAAAAATACATATATATCATTAGAACAATTAGTATTATATTTCAGCTAGTAGAAATAATATTTTACAGTATTATTAAAAATAAGTTATTATCATAGGTGTCATAGGTATCATCATTTGTACAATACATTAGAATTACATTCAACATTGATTATTTTTTCTATATGTGTTCTGTCTATTTCACAACATCTTTGATCAGATATGTTACAACTATACGTCTATTTGCATTATAGGTATTCATGGTTCTTCAAAAGAGCAATTTCCGTGTCGCAGAAGTCAAACATATTAAATGGAGATACAGATTCGGTGGACCGCATGAGAGTCATCGACAAGTAGTGTTCCTAGTAGTACAATATAATAGTGGTGGAAAAAAATTTCACTGAAATTTCATTGAAGTATTATTGCAAAAATAAGTATTATTAGTATCATATTTCAGAAGATACACGACAAAATTATAATAAAAAATAGTTTCCTTTATCAATTCGAGAACTAATTTTATGCTCCCATGCGGTCCACCGAATCTGTATCTCCATTTAATATGTTTGACTTCTGCGATACGGAAATTGCTCTTTTGAAGAACCATGAATACCTATATGAATACCTAATGCAAATAAACGTATAGTTGTAACATACCTGATCAAAGATATTGTGAAATAGACAGAACAGATATAGAAAAAATAATCAATGTTGAATGTAATTCTAATGTATTGTACAAATGATGATACCTATGACACCTATGATAATAACTTATTTTTAATACTACTGTAAAATATTATTTCTACTAGCTGAAATATAATACTAATTGTTCTAATGATATATATGTATTTTTTACTCTAATAAATTTTTTATACCAAATATTACAATTACTGAAAATAATTTTAAGTACTCAACTAGAATAAGAATTGAACAATAATCATGTTGACAGTATCGATCCAGTAGGAATAGTGAAGTTTATAACAAAATTCTATTTATCCAGATGGCGTAGAAATAGGACTTTTTATAACAGAGATTTCATATCTTGCTACAGGATGCTACAGGAGGGCGATCTTCCTTGGCGGATACGAAAGCAAGCAACCATGTCGGCAGATGCAGTTTCTTAAAAAAGGAAGCGATGGATGCAACAGTCTTCCTTGGATTTTTAAGTAGATGCTCCTTGACTCCAAATATTGTATAATAAGTTCCGAGTTAAGCCTATCACGTTCGAGAAATTCGAGCCGAGCATAAGCTGTGTACTGCTGATAGGGGAAATCTCGCCTCGAGGACTCTTACGTGCTGATCTAGCCAATACCATATTGGCACTAGAAACTAATCTAGACTATGTCTAGGGGCGGCAAGTTCTAAAAAAATAATTATTTTTGCTACGCAAATGATTGAGGAAATTTTTACATTGATCATTTGAGGTTTGTTCGTTTCGCATGTTCCTATTATACTTTCTACTCATTTCAACAAACGCATTGGATAAAAAAACGAATAGATGAAATGAACATAGAATATTAACAATATGGCTTTAGCACAAATATAGTTATAACTGAGTCGTGAAACGTGAATTGTAGTTGTAGATCAATGCACAATGTTTCGGTCAAACTATAATTACGATTTACGTTTCATGACTTAGTTATTTTGTTATCTGTGTGTTTAGGTCCGATCTCGTTGATGCAACACTTATGGCCAGCGCCAGCACTCCAAAATGTTGTTGATGCGTATTCGCCCTATAAATAATAAATCGCAGCAGTTTCATTAGTACGGATATGTATCACATCCATTTTCGACACTATCATTTTATCGATAAGTTTGCAAAAGAGATGGATGTAAGATTCTTCAATTTTTGCAGACGATTTTTTTTTTAGGTGTTCGTTTCGTCGACGAAAGTTAAATGAGGATGGCAAAAATTTCACTCTAGGCTCGCTAGAATCCTTTATCTGACTCTAGATTTAATCAGAGAGAGAGAGAAAGAGAGGAGAAAAGGGAGAGAGGGGAGAAAAGGGGAGAAACAGAGGAGGAGGGGGAAAATGTACGAGTGTGCGTTTCATGCGTAGCAAACAGTTGACAACTGAGCGCCCTCGTCGGACAGTGAATTGCGCCACCTCTGCCTACCTTCTATACGCGATCGTAATTCGTAACTTGCCCTTATAATTCTAAAACTAAGCTTTGGGTAAAATTTTCACAAAAGAAAAACTGTTTTATTATGTTAAGAATACATCATTTTAAGAACATACGTTTGTTCTGAGACACCCTATATATTAGGATGGATCAATAAAAGTGAAATTAATCGGAATCTAATAATACGCAACAGTTAGCATGACATTTCACCAAGAAGATACGTGCAAAACCCCGCGATCGAATTATATTTTCTTTTCTGTTAAGAGTGTCAAAGTTTTTAAATTTAACTTAAAAATTAGGAAATGTTAATTTTCGTATCGATGATGTTCTCTTTCTGTTTTACTGTCATGTTTGGTTTCAAATGAACATAAACATTACTTTAATTTGTCACTTTGAGTACTACTTCGCAAATTTGAATTAACGAGTTCTCTAATTGGCTATAAGATAATGCTGAAAGATGTTTTGGGAAATAATAGAAAAGCGTAACTGAGAGGATATAGGAAATTCGAATTCGAACTCTCATCTGTGTAAACCGATCATGAGAGATAATCTAATAACGAATTTGGTTGAATCGTTGATTCAGAAATTAACATTTCATAATTTTTAAGTTAAATTTTTTGGAAACTTTGACACTCTTGGCACAACAGATGTCAATGTTGACGATCGTTTAGGACAATCAACAAAGTTGAAAATGCGGATTTACAAGCATTATTGGAAAATCCAGCACAATCCACTTCAGAACTTACTAGAGAATTAAATGTTGATCGTATAACAGTTACTAAACAAAGAACCCAATTTTGCAGTGGTTAAAGAGTCCAATTTTGCAGTGGCGCCAAATAAGAATCCAAAAAAAAAATCATTAGTCAAATAGAGTAGATCAGACTACTCAACGATCTACAGATTCACTGCAGAGCAAACAACATCCGTACACAAGTAACTAATACTTCGCAAGACTAAGCCTCCAGCGCCTAATAATACCAGATAAGAGCGACTGGAACTCTAGGAATTGAACAAAGACAAAGAGAACATCTAACAAAGAGAACGCAACAGTAATCATGAAAACATCAAATTACGAAAATGGAGATCTTCTCGGATGAAATGTACACGAAGTAGTTGATAAAGATCCAGTAAGAATCACACGGAAAAATAACGATTTAATAGAAAAAAGTGGGCTTCCCAGCAAAACCAAAGTAATATTAAAACCTACGAATTCTCTCCCACCAAGACTGGTCTGCCAAAAATACATAAATTTAATTCTGTAGAATTTTAAAAATTCGTATTTTGTGTGACATGAATGAAGTTTATTATTTTCTTTCGATAATTACAGATTAAGGGACACCGTGCCAATGATTTTGACCTTGACATATGTTATCATAGTCCTGAGTGACAAATGATTGTCCTTTGCTAAAAAATTATTTAAAAAAGAAGTTTGAAAAATGGTATCTCTTTTCTACTATATGAAATAGAAATTTCCTGCTTTAAATTTCCTGCTATAATATATTAGTAGTATATAGGCAGCCATGGGACGAACAAAACAAATCTCTACTACTCACCTCTGGCGACAAGGGCATAGTCTGTCTGGAAAAATGATGCGCTCTAATTGGTCAGTGACGCGAGGGTGAGGGTAACAAGGTAATTAAATGGCGTTTGGTTCGGTCCACAGGCTAATCAGCTCTGTCCATAATTCCCACGCGGCGATTAGAGAAAGGTAAGGTGTTGGAATAAATATCGTGACAAAATAATGCATGGGAAAATCCAGAAAAATTGGAACCATAACATTTTTGTCGTGGTAAGAGAAGATCAAAATACGAACATCAGACATGAATAGCAGATAGTTTTAAACGGTCATTTTTTGGTGACGCGATACAATATCTCCGATACGTATTGGCGTCGTAGTAAATGTTTTTTATTTATGAGAGATGACATCTTTTACGAAAATTTTTGAGTTAGGGGATTTTTTGTTTGGAAGAAAGGAGGAAGTAAAAGAGGAACGAACTTGTTCAACTGACACGACGTCGTCTTCAGTGTGATGACACACTCGTTCGAGTGAGAGTATGATATTTTATGATGACAAGGATTTTAACAATATGTATTGTACTTCTTGTACTTTATTTAAAAGTCTCTATTATACAAATAGTACGGAAATATATAATACGGCAAAGAAAAGTACGCGTCGTTGATTTACTTACTTTTAGACAATAAATTCTTTCTGTACTCTATGTCGGAGATATTTTTATTTAATATTTTTATTAAATATGATAAAAATCTACATTATTTAAACTTGAAATGTTAGGATATTTGGATACGAATGTGAAATACTCTTATGAAAATAAAAATCGGAGCGTAAATCGGACATAATAGAAAAGTAATACAAGCGTGAACGAAAGAAAAGAAGCATAAATATTTCTTTTACAAAAGCATTTCTTTTATATTTTGATGTTCCAATTTTCGCCTTCTAAAAGTTTCATTTACGCTTTTGTTACTCTCTCATTACATCCGATTTACGCTCCGATTTTTATCTTCATTAGAATATTCGAGAATTTAAGATACAAAGATTTTATTTATTGATAAAAAAATTATTACATTGATAGATTAATTATATTACATGAAAAAATAAAAGTCATAATCCTCGATTCATTCAAACTATATTAACAATTTCGTTGAATTTTATTTCAGTTATTTCTAGAAACAATATATTAAAATATGTTTTCAAAAATGATAAATTTTTTATTTGTGTTCTCACACAGTGTTCAATGTCTTCTTTGTTGCCTCGAGTATTTGATGATTTCGCTGTCAATGTAGGAATCAGAAACAACTCTATTTCCTTCATCAAATATCGGGCGCACTCGTTAATATTGTCGATAATAGAAGTTAATTGATATCAATATCAAGTATAATCGATACATTTGATTGCTCTCTCCATTCCTTGAAATGTTGCATTACAATCGTGACGGAGTAAGTATTTTCTTTTCTTCGTCGACGATTGTGCTGATTCTGCTTGCGTACTTGTGCAAGCCTCCTTCGGAAAAATTTCATTTTGTTTGCGTGTCACAGTATAACTTGCGTGTTCCAGTATAACTATCGCACCATAGATGGATGAAGCTAACAAATATGTTTGCGAATGAGATAGGATTTACTTTGATCTTGCTATTTCCGTTTAGGTATGTACTCACTCACTCTCATATTCTCTTGAAATTGTTGCCATGTTCGATTCGAAGCTAATTCCTTTTGTAATTACAGTCAATTTGACGTTACTAATAACTCAAAAGTTCTCTCGTTTGTTGATTATAAACTAATAACGTGTAATTTCTTCGTATGAGAGGAGTTGAGTGAGTACGTCGTAGAGAGTAACAAATATTGTTGCTCATTTCATTTGTTAACTGATGAAAATTGTTTGTCATGCGAGAATTATCAGGCAGAGAGATTTCCAATTTCTTGTCCTTCAGTCACGTCGGATTGATTTTGAAGTAAAGGCTTTCGAAAAATGAGACACGAATGAAGTATCATAATATTATGTTAAACGATTTGTTCATATACAATAAATTTTTTCGAAAATTAACGAAAATCTGCGCGTGTATAATATTTAATTATAATCTTTCTTTTTTAGAAGGTTTTTGCTACGCTGTTATGTGCGATTTCTTCAGAAAGAATTATCTCGAAGATAGATAACGTAAATATTTCAAACGTGTCACAAATAAACTCGTAAAAAATCGAATAATTCGTCAAGATTTCTTTAATATAAAACATTGTAAATAATTCGTCAAGATAAAAGAAATATTTTAATATCGAATTTATTTTTAATACAATAAATTTTAGAAACATTTCTTACTAACACGATTGGAAAGTCGTGATATGTATGAACATAAAAGTTTACCCAAGCAAAACCAATCTTAATGTTTAAAAAAATTCTTTTCTAACAAAAGAGAAACATTTTCCATGAGGAAAATTATTTTTCAACTGCAGTAATAAAGATACTCCGATTTTAACCAACTATGTATCAGTGCGTATACGCATATGTAGTGTGCGTGCGTGCGTGCGTGCGTGCGTGGTGTTTCCTCTTTTCAAAAACTGTTTCCTCATTTCGATCTTTAACCTACGATTGAACCGTTCGACGACTTCAAAGAAAAAAAAAGTTCAAAAATATGAATACTATATCGATTTGCCAAATTGAGATTGAGATTGAGATTGAGGTTTCTGGAACCTCAGTGTGTATAGCTAGGATTAAAAATAGTTCGATAGACGTTCGATAAATGGTTCGATAGATGATTGACAACTGTAACATTCCCCTGTCGTTCGACTGTAACAGAGGAATATTCGATTGTAAGTTGATTTTTATATTCCGATCAGGATTAAACCCTCGGTGGAAACTAAATCAGTGATTCGGAAGATGTTTTTAACAATGATTTGATAGACATTCGTCGATATTTTGATATATGTATTTGATAATTGTCATAGACGTTTGATTATAGTTTACTAATATTGTCATCATATGATAATGAGTATACGGCATAATAGTAAAGCATTTTTCGGTTGATAATTTAAGTTTAACAGATAAAAGGCATACATTCTTCTCCGCGAGACGTCAATGTATGACAGTTGTGACGAAAATCATGTTAGATATAATTTTGCATAAGTGTAATAAAAACTTTTTCTATGAAAATCGTATCACACATGTTTTGCGGTGAGATTATTCTCTCGAATATGTAGAAACATAATTTTGCAGTTTCGCGTAACACACACACACACACACACACACACACACACACACACACACACACACAAACACACACACACACATCTCTATAAAAAAAAAAATATTT
>Ga0157364_1006822_pt1 | contig 11778 bp, 6 predicted proteins | sample AttsexASBM2_FD_111476 | JGI IMG/M metagenome (GOLD analysis project Ga0157364, IMG submission 111476) | Fungus gardens microbial communities from leaf cutter ant in Ribeirão Preto, State of São Paulo, Brazil - Atta sexdens ASBM2 | ecosystem: Host-associated > Fungi > Mycelium > Unclassified ...
ATATATATATATATATATATATATATATATATATATAACGCTTAGCAGATGTACTTATATCTAAAGTATACACATGCGCGTCTCTTACTTAGTACAATATGTAAAAACTGTCCAACGTGAATGCGACTTCGAGAAAGAGAGAAAGAAAGATAGACTCTTTAATGAGAAATCGCTATGCCTCTGATGTTTGCTTAGGGGCTCAAACTGTCAATTATGTTGCAAGTCCGCATCAGCAGCGGAAGCGTCTTAAAAACTTTCAAGGTCTCCCGAAAAGGGAGAAGAACCTTCAGTTATAAATTCAGCTTCCTTTCCTTTGCAGAAACGAGTTTTCCTCTGATGTATCCGATGTGCAATCGATGGGGAGACGCATAAAATAAGATCACTTTATCAAGCTTATTTTCTTGATGTCTTAGGATCATGCAGTTTTATTACCGTTTCTTCTCCTATTATTTAAATATAAAGACAATGTTTTTATAATTAAATTAAATAGACCAGATAGCCAAATTTGAAAAAGACAGATTTTGAGCAAAGTCTACTACAAAGAGATGCTCCAAAAATACAGGATTTTTTTCACTTAATTTGTAACCTTCAAAATTTGAATCGAATTGTATGACAAATGGAACATTAAATAATGGAACATTATGCTATAATGGAACATTAATCTCAGAAAAATTTTAAGTTAAGCGTTTCAGGAAACTAAATTCAATTAAAATGGGTTGCAAAAGATTCATTTCAATGTTCGCGAATGCATACTTCTGAAAATTTGAATTTATTTTAATATCTAAGATCTTTTTATTCATTTATAAGAATTGCATGAAGCACAATTGAATAAAAAAAAAGATTTTTAAAATATGCATTCGGATTAAAAATTTTAATACAAAAATTTCAAAATACAAATAAATACAAAGATAAGAAAGATAAAGAACAAATTATAACAAAAAAAAATTTAAGAGCAAAATTTTTTAAGTTTCTGGAAATAGTTCTGGAAATATGAGAATTTTAAGTTAAAACTTTAAGTTAAATTTTCAATACTGCCCAAGTACAATAGACACACAAAAAAAAGTTAAAACAAATTGCATTTAAAATCGGAATTAGCAAAAGATGTATTCTTTTTTTAAGAACAAAACATTGTTTTTTTAAACGTATTTTTAATTCTTCATACATGTTTTAAACATGTATTATAAACATGTATTATAAAAAACATGTTTTAAAATTTTGAAACATGTTAAAAACATGATTTTTACCAACCCAGCTAAAATGAAATATAAGTATATATTTAGGGAGTCGATTGTGTATTTTGAAATGATGTGAAAATTATAAAAGTGAGCAAATTTATATTTAAGTGTAGATCAATGAAATTATAGATTTGTTCGCATTGCTTGCACTTTTTGTCTAAGCATCTTCGTTTTCTTTCCCTTTGATATTATGAATATATATTTATCTCATTTTAAACAAAAAATTTTTGGAAATTCCAAACAACTCAAAAAGATCTTAAATATTCTAATAAGTTTTTTATTTTTGTCATTTTTACATTTCACAAAACACATTGGATCTGTTCATGTTGTTTGCACTTTTTGTACTCAACATCTTCGTTTTCTCTCTTTTCAACATTCAAAAGATATCTATCTCATTTTTAGTGTAAACAGGCCTGTTCTTTTTAGCTGAACTTTTTACCACAGTTCATCTTTTCTCTTTTTCTCTTCAACGCAATGTCAAGAGAAAAGAAAGATGAATCATGCAAGAACTTTAGCTAAAAAGAACAGATCTAATATTTTTAGGGATTTCAAGCAACACGAACAGGATAGCGATCATGTAATTTTTTCTTTAAAGAGGAAAAAAAATTATATGATCGCTAGTGTTCGTTAGAGTTAGGCCTTATATACAATAGAGAAAATATTAGGAATAGGAATAAATATTAAGATTTTAACCTATTAGAAATCTATGTATTCCGGTGTAACTGATATCTGATAGATTGAAATCTTAATATTTATTCTTGTTTCTAATATTTGTTCTATTATGCGCAGGTTCTCTAGTAAGAGAGACTCTAGTAAGAGTCGAGACATAAGCAGTTTCTCTTCATGATTGATACTGCCTTGTTTCAATTTGTTAATGTGTTAGTGAATATAAATGAATAAATATCCTGGTGAAAATTTTTCTCATAATTTTTATACGAATTGGATATTTTTCAGAAATACTCAAAATATTCGGAAAGTTTACATCTTCTTTTAGAATTTTTCATACAAGTGAATTCTGAAATATTCTGAAATTTCTCATTCCATAATAAAAAAAAATATTTTAAAATTTTTTAGATTTTATAACATTTCATCAGAAATTATTACAAAAAATTTAGAAATCTTACGATATTTCATAATTAACATATATGAAAAATTCTAAGATGTAATTTTTTGAAAAATGTTTCAATTCGTATAAAAAATGTGAGAAAATTATAAAATTATATATAGAAATTCTGAAAAATTATATGAAAAATTCTAAGAAAAATTTTCACCAAGGCGAGAGCAATTTTTATAAATGTAGTATCACTTTGTTAAGATGATGACATCGGAACGGACATTTTTTCGCTTCGTTTCTAAGTCAATTATTCTTCTTAAAATAATTATCGCCAATCTAATTTTGATCCCCTTCTTATTTTTCCGAGGAAAGGCAGATGTCATTTATTAAAGAAGAATAAGAATTATTAGCCATTTCCGATAAGAAATATGGCATCCTTCCGGTTTTGTGTCTCGACTCTTACTAGAGTGACTCTAATAGTGTTCGCTATTCACAAGGGACCATTTCGGTTTGTATAACAAATTAGTGAAGATTCTTGATATCAGTAAAAATTGACAACATAAGATGTAAATTAAGAAAAAAAGCAAGAGCGTATAGATCGTGGATTCCAAAAAATTTAATGTTATACATGGTAAAGTTCTAGAACGATTTAGGTGTGAGAAAAGTTCGTGGCGTTTTTCCCGTTAGATAGCATTAAAAAAACGTCACGAATTTTTTCCCACACCTAATACGTACGCATTTCTGACAATAGCATTTTTAGTTTCACGCGACGCGCAAAGTCTATCCTGTTACGATTAATATAATACCGTCCTTCTTGTATCTTCTGCTTCCTTTCTTTTTTTTTAACTCTAAATTATTATTACTTTACACACAACAAGGTAAATCCAATCGTGCAACCTCTACGCGATACACCTTAGATAATGCCAGCGATACAGTAGCGGAAAATTCTTACGAAGAAAAGATTTATAACCAATGTTCTGGAAATGTCTCAACGTCAGCATAAAGATATGCTTTGAAAAATAGAGAGTTCCGTTTAAGATTTTTGTTCCGTTTAAGATTGTGTTAACTTTGAAAGTATTTTCCAAGGTCATTCTAAGATCAAATTAATATCATCTGATAATTTTTTAAAACCCTATTACTTTGTTTCAAATATTTTTGAGATAAATCAATGTTTTTTGAGATATTAGTCGTTGTATAACTTTTACCATGCACTGCAATTACTAAATTTCTTGGAACCTGTGACATCTGTCAACTTTTATTGATATCAAGAATTTTCACTAACTTGTTGTATAAACAGAGATGGTCCCTTGTCAGATCTCGTGGAAGGTGCTATTTTATTCGTAAATTTTTGTCGTATGACAAATGTGTGCAGAACAGAGAGATCCTCGGATCTCTCTATCCTACAGCCAATCGACAGACTTGAAAAATTTGTCGTACGACAAAAATGAAATATCATTCGGAATCTGCGTGGAAACTTTCGTTTAGCGGTAGGGGAAAAATATATGATCGACCTCCTGCTGATATCCAGTAAATACAATGCCTTTAGCAAAATGTCGGCAAACTGGCATCAGATCAGAAATGTCGGCAACTGACATCAACTGTGGCCGCGTTTTGCTTTTATTCTGTCGACAGAATTTCATTCATATACGATATGACCGAACAGTAGATTGGCAACAGAAACGGAGAGCAGGAGCTGCAAATCTTAGATTTGTTTTCTGTTCCTCCACTAGTTACACTAGTTCAAAAAGTGCACACTAAAATGTTTTCTGTTCCCAAAATGACGTCAACGACAGTATTTTTTGTTCCAGTGCAACAGAACTCAGTGCACGAGTTCACTGTACTGTCTGCACTAAATCTGGAGTCAGTGCAAGCAGTACAAGCATTAGTGTACACTAGTTCAGCCACAGAAAATAAACCTTGTACAAATAGTACGAGAATTGGTAATTATTTAAAAGACACCCTTCATCTTCAATTTCAATGAAATTATGCTCATTCGGCACGTTTTTGTATGAAACAAACAAATCGGCAGTAAAATGTTGTATTTAGTCCTGCGAATCGAGGTATTAAGCGTTGACGACTATTGAGGTTAGGAAATCTGTCAGCGAAATATCATGATGAAAGTGTATGTACTGCGATCACATTTTCATGCTTTAGGGCTACGTATGCGTAAGTTTTTTACTAACCTACTTCTATAGCGATATATTAATGTTTGTTTATTAATATTCAAATCATTCCTTCCTTTCATCGTTTAAAGATTTACAATTTTTCGCGCATAGCAAGAACAGAACAGCTTTCATTTTGAATAAAAATGCATCTAATTTCATTAAAATCGGAGGTGAAGTAATGATTCTAAATAAATACGGACTAAAATACGTATACACAGCGCTTCATTAAGTCGGTGTCAGATTTCCTAACGACAATGTCATCAACTTTAACGCTTAATATCTCAATTTGCATGACATTTTACTGCCAGATTTTTTCATGCAAAAATGCGATAAATGAGCATAATTTTATTAAAATTGAAGGTGAGAGGAGTCTTCTAAATAATTATCTGAGAATTTATAAGTAATAAAATGATAAATATATATAAATAATAGCAAGCCTACATATAAAAACATTTTGTGTCATCTTAAATCAAGAATTTTTTAAATGAAATCTTTTCTCTTCTTTTAATGAAATTTTTAATGAAATTGCATTCATTACACGAATCTAATACTTTCATGTAAACAATATGGGACGCCATTTTTATCTTGCATTAAAACGTTTTTTATTCTTTGTCTGTATGCTTACATTCATCAGTTCTGGATTGCACTAGTTCAATTCAGTTTAGTTCTAGTGCAATCCTCATGCAGTAACAGAAACAAATCTCTTGTCCAGAGATTCACTGCCAGTCTACTGACATAGCATATATCAATAAATTTTGTTATATTTTTATCAACATCGTCAGATATTTCAGACTCTACAGATATTACTCTGTGTAAAATTTTGTTTTTCCGCTATCAAATTGGTAGAATGCTCTGCTTAAAATCTGTCTCTATCTACTTGGCTATCTGGATCATCAAGGATCTCATTTCACAGAACAGAGCAACATGTTTTTGTTCTTAGACTTTTTTACGTGAGACAATCAAATATGTATTATTATTAAAATATAACTAGATGCTTACCTAAAAGATATTAGAATACAGTGTTTTTAAACTGTTGATATCGAATTACAATTTCTTAATCAATGAAAACCGTCTTTTTGTCTCCTGACTGGCACCAGACTCACATGGATCCGTATTCTCATACAACGGTCAATGAAAGGAAAGACAGTGATGCCAATTCGCGGCCGCTTTCACTTGCAGCACGCTATGGAATGTGGAGGGGGATAATGGCTCATACACACAGAATGCGAGAATTAAGGGCAGTTCCAATGTAAATCGGGTAGCATACTTGCTTATTTTTCTACTGGATTAAGCCTATTCTACAAAATATACTTTGCTTCCTTTTTCTTGCTTTTTATCTCTTACTTTTCCTCCTTTGCAATCGTTTTATTTATAATTGTATTTCTTGCACGTGTTTCCTGTTTCCTGTTTCTTCCCAAGTTATGATTTGATCTATTCAACTTGTTTACACTTTTTTATACCTTTTACACTTAAAATGAGATAGACATATATTTGACGCCGAAAAGAGAGAAAGTGAAGATGTTGAGTATAAAAAGTATAAGCAAGTCGAATAGATCAAATCATAACTTGGGAAGAAACAAGAAACAGGAAACACGTGCAAGAAATACAATTGTAAATAAAACGATTGCAAAGGAGGAAGTATTATTTTACAATATGCTTTTTGTTTTCTGTTTTTTGCTTTTTGCTATTTTTACATCGTGTCTTTTTGCTTCTTACCCAGTTTTTTATTGCCATTCGAGATAAACGTTATATAATGATGTCATTTATTAACTCTTTCAAGATATTAATATAATCTTCTGATTGGTTCGTGACTTCTTAAGACTATTTAAGATGGTTAGAAGACTACTTAAGATGGTCTTAAATATAATAATAAAATCTGAATATGAATACTGGCCTAAAAGATGAACCACCAATCATGCTTGTAATCATGTATCATCTGCATTTCCATTTTGACGCGACAATGACGTTCAGCGGACTCAACAGTTGAGTAAGCGCTCACTATTATTGATGTATTCTTTTAGATCATCCAATCAGCATTTTAGATCTGGAAGAATACATGAATAGCAGCAAGTGCTCACTCAGCTATTGAGCGCTCATTAGCTACATTCAGAGAATTTTATAACAGTTGCAAAGCAACTGTTATAAAATTCTTCAATACGATTGGTACTTATTTTTAATTCCTTATAAATCTAAACCAATATTGCAGAATTTTATAATAGTTACAAAGTTGCTTTCTCTGCTCTGAACGCAGCCATTTTCATCTCATTTAAAAATACACAATCGATCCCCAAGGCATCTTTTCAAATCGAAATTATTTCCTAATAAATTTCTACTGTATTTTCTAAGGAAAACGGAATAATTGCAATTGGAAAAACCATTCTGACTTGTTCCATGATAGATGTCTCTTCGGTCGGCCGCGAATCACGACGCACGACGAGTCACGGAACACAGAACGCTGCGCCACTTTCGCGGTCGCAAAAACAGTCGGCGAGCGAATGCGGCGCAAACAGCTGATACCGTTTCTGCGGCACATCCCTTACGTACGGAAGCACATGTCCGCCGCGCGATAATCACGCCACGGTAATCGCACTACTTACTCCCTGTTACTCCCACGTATTCTTCCAGCGATCGGTGAACGGTGAAATTCGAAGGCACGTGGACACGCTGGTGATACTAAGCGCTCCGTCCCTGAATAGTCGCATGCGATGAACTACGGCCGGCGATAACCGGCATACCCTCATCGTCCTCGTCGTCGTCGTCGTGATCATCGTCGTTATCGTTTACCTACAAGGAGAACATGGCCGATCGCGATAGCGCGTCCGAGAGCGATTCCAGCTCGATCGACGGTGGACCGATCATGATGCCGCCGTCGCCGATTACGCGCGAGCAGCTGCAGAAGCGCATCGAGTCCCTGCAGCAGCACAACCGCGTCCTCAAGGTCGAGCTTGAGACGTACAAGCTGCGGGTAAAGGCTCTGCAGGAGGAAAACCGCGGTCTGCGTCAGGCATCTGTCATCATTGTGAGAATTGATTGTTTCTTGTTTCTCAATTTCTTTAAGCTTGTGTCAGACTAGAAATTAGGCTTGTTCTTTTTATGTCATTTTTGACCGATGTAGATTATATTTAATCTCGTAAATGTGCAATGTACTTTTTATCTTTTTCTAGTTCTTAGAACTGGGAAAGGATGAGGAGTAAGTTAAACTAAGATCAAAGTTTAACTTTATATTAGGGGAAACAGGTATTAATTGAAGATTCAACTTTCTTTTTTTTTTCATATCGGAGAAAAAGAGGGAAAAGAATAATACTATAAGTTAAGATATAATACTAGAAGTTCAGTTGAAAAGGATGAACCTATTAAAATAAAGATAGAATTTGATCAAAGATCAATCAAAGCAAAATTCACAAAATTTGATATTGGTTTTTTTTCTTATAATTAAATTCAGTCTCAGATTGGTATTTATAGTCAGTTCTTATTTCAAGACTGTCTTAAGTAATGTCTTAATTATGCTAATGTGGCTCTCTGATTGATTTATGACATCTCAAGATAGAATTTAAGATGGTCTTGAATATATAATATATATAAGAATTGACTATGAATACTGGTCTAAGTCTCAATTTTTAATTTGATACATTAGGTCTATTTCTATTAGCTGATTTCTTGCAAGATTCATCTTTCTTCTTTTTTGAAAAGAAAAAAAGGAAAGATGAACTGTACAAGAAGTTCAATTAAAAAGAACTCCTTTTATTGCGATTTAATTAAAAAAAAAAGAGGGCTTTGTGAGTACCAAGGAAATGTAACCTTAGTAGTATATACTGATAATAATGAGACAAGTTTGAATATTAATTAAGGCTGTTTCTATTTTATTCTATATTTGCAAAAAGCAAGAGCGAGTATGTTTTATATTTGAAATTCTCTGTAGCAAGCGAAGGCCGAACAAGAAGAGGAATTCATAAGCAACACCTTGCTGAAGAAGATCCAAGCTTTAAAGAAGGAGAAGGAAACTCTGGCTCATCATTATGAACAAGAGGAAGAGTGTCTTACCAACGACTTATCACGAAAGCTGAATCAATTGCGACAGGAGAAGTGCAAACTTGAGCAGACATTAGAGCAGGAGCAAGAATGCTTGGTGAACAAGCTGATGAGGAAGATCGAGAAGCTGGAGGCAGAGACGTTGGCCAAGCAGAGCAATCTGGAGCAGCTGCGACGTGAGAAGGTCGAACTGGAGAACACTCTGGAGCAGGAACAGGAGGCATTAGTGAACAAGTTATGGAAGCGAATGGACAAGCTCGAGGCTGAGAAAAGGATGCTGCAAATCAAGTTGGATCAGCCTGTTTCTGATCCTACTTCACCTAGAGAGATCAACAATGGCGACACTGCCACAAACTTGAGCACGCACATTCAAACTCTGAGAAGCGAGGTCGCTCGATTAAAGCACACTTTGCTGATTTCACAGCAAGAACGTAAGGATGTTATCTTTAATAATAAAACTACTGATAATTTAATACGAAATAATTTGCAAACTTATTATTGGCACATAAATATTTTTAAATATTTTTCTAAAATTCACAATTGGTTTATTAAATGTAGAATAATTTTTCTCTAAAAATTTAATATTTATTGCCTACATTGATGTTAATTTTTTTATATATTTGATCATAAATTTATACGATTAATCATGTACGAAAATCACTTTAACCTTAAGTGATCTTAAGCGTGTCAATGAAATTTGAAGACGAATAAAACTTAAGCTTTAAGCCATAAAAAATTGACCAATTATAATCGATTGTTCTCTAGACATTCGATTGTAATTGGTCAATTTCTTACAATTTAAAATTTAAAGCTCAAGTTTTACGCCTTAAAATCTTATTGTAGACGCTTTATTCATATTTAATAATACTTCGATGTAAATACATTTTCAAATTCATCTTCAAATACAATTTTAAAGATGCTTTTTTTGTTTTCGATCTGCAACGAAAACTTTATCGAATGCAATCTCTTAAAGTTCGTCATTAATCGTTTTTAGATACGGAAAAAATGAAGCGATATGTTAACGAAGAGAAGCAAATACGGGAGGAGAATTTGAGACTGCAGAGAAAGCTGCAGCTCGAAGTGGAGCGTCGCGAAGCCTTGTGCAGACACCTCTCGGAGTCTGAGTCCAGGTCAGAGTTAAATTCTACAAACTGCTCATTAATATAATATCTTAAAATTATTTTTATTATCTTAAATTGTAAATTATATTAAACTATAAATTTGGCATAACTGAATCTTAGACTCGAAAGATATTTATTGTTCCTAATCTCACAGACATGATTTTCGCAGCTTGGAGATGGAAGAGGAACGGCACTACAACGAAATTGTGATGTCTGGGGGGAACATAAGAACTCGTACGGTATCCAGTCCTGTGCCCTATAATCCTTCGCCTAGTTCTTCAAGGCCACTAAGTCCTGGTGAGTCTTGACAAGATTTATAAATAGAAAATATTTAAATAAATGGAACTTTTAAAGATATAATCATAGTATAAAAATATAAGATATTGCGCGTAATGGCCGCCAAACTAAATCAGGACAACCAATCAAATATTTGTCCCAAATCAGAATAACTAATCAAATCAATGCTTATCCTAAACAACGTTTTGATTGGTCAAAGAGCAGTTGTCATGTTCAAAACAACTGCGCATCCTTTGAAATATCTTATATTCTTATACCATGGATATAATAGCACAAAATCTAAAATAATATAATTGACGTTTTCTCAGAATGCATGTTTCGTGTTTAGCGGATTCATGTGAATGCGAGTTTTATTATTAGGTGTTAACGTGCTAGGTTCCACATCCAGAGAAGGTTTCAGTGCAAACCGGTGCTATGCTTGTGGTCAGCCGACTGCCCTTCCATTTGCGAGTTCGTCGCCTCCTTCAGGGGTAAATTATTGTGTACAGAACTGCTCAATGTTGGAAATCGCTTATTTGTTAGATATGATGCGCGAGATATTTCTTTCTCCTAAAGAATATTTTTTTTATCAGAAATCTCGTTTCTTTTCTATAAATCAATTTCTTACTATAAATCAATTTTTTTCAATATCTAGCATTGCTCGACGATTACATTCAATAATTATAGGAAAATGCTCTTTGGTATTTCTGGGAAACGATTACTTTATCTTTATTTGTGTTCGCGAATGTTTATTGAAACAGGGACACATCGTGGCACCATCCAGCAGACGGACTTCAGATCGTTTCGTGAAACCGGCGATTCCGCCCACTATCGTGAGTCCTGGTGGACCGCCGACCATCGCTCCCAATCCTACGGTGAATCCTGTCGCCGCGCCCCATCCAGGGTCACCGATGGACATTGCGAAGACATAAGTCATCAAGTTGAGGAGAGGGCTCTCCAACAGAAACCCCTTTTATATAATCGTGCGCAAGGTACTTCTCTAAATGGTGCGTTCCAGTTAAAAGTTACGCGGGGAAGTTGCTCGCATTTTGGTTTGAGGCACCACTGTCGGCGCGTTTTCTTCTCGGATGTTTCCGTTCGTTAACTACTACTTCAGCTCTAATGTGTAACACACGGGCTACGGCTAAGAGAGAGAGACTTAATTATTTCGATCTGAATGAGCAGATATAGAGTTAAATGCAGTCGCGAAAGCGTCTCGCCTCTCATTGTTAGTCGCGGGGTAGTTCTTTCCGACCTCCCGCTTCTTCGGTGATTCCTCTTGTATGCCTGAAGTATCATTCAGACTGAGCTCCTTATCGTACTATGCAATTAATATCGTTTGAGTGTTCTACATAAGAGAAATGATAAAAAAAAAAGAAACATTGACATGTTGCTTCCATGTTCCAAGTAATCATAGCATAAATATTGAACGCGAACGCTGAACGGACATCTACGTGGCATATTTGCGATATTATTGTAATCTTACTGTGCGTTTAAGAACGTAAACGAAAGTAACTAGGGTGTAGTGTTGCGGTGTTCACACAATTTAACAGGTATGCATTTGTTTAGCTTTGAGCCTGAGTAATCACTTAGCGCACGCAGTACTGGTAGAGGCGGAAGCATAACTTTAGAGAAAAGATTTCGTTAGTTCCTTCGAGGGGATTGTCTGATCTTAGAATGCATAATCAGATAAAGTCAGACTTCAGGGAGATCTTAGCGATCGGGAGATTTCGGTATCTGAGAAACTTGGAATTCAATAATTATGAATCTGTGTGTGTGTGTATGCGTGCGTGTGTACGTGCGTGCGTCTCTGTGTGTGTGTGTGTGTGTGTGTGTGTGTGTGTGTGTGTGTGTGTGTGTGTGTGTGTGTGTGTGTGTGTGTGTGTGTGTGTGGGGGG
>Ga0157364_1006823_pt1 | contig 11778 bp, 8 predicted proteins | sample AttsexASBM2_FD_111476 | JGI IMG/M metagenome (GOLD analysis project Ga0157364, IMG submission 111476) | Fungus gardens microbial communities from leaf cutter ant in Ribeirão Preto, State of São Paulo, Brazil - Atta sexdens ASBM2 | ecosystem: Host-associated > Fungi > Mycelium > Unclassified ...
CTCTTCCCCCCTTTTCCCTTCTCCTTCCTTTTTTTGTTTTTTCGTCGTTTTTAACATCTTTTTGTCTTTTTTTTTTTTTTTTTATTATACTTTCCCGATACTCTACTTCTCTTTTCTTCCGATCAGTATCGCTCTCTTTTCTTTCCCCTTTCTTCTCCCTCTCTTTCTCTCTACCTCTTTCCGACGATATATATTTATGTATATATGTATATATTTATATAAATATACATATATATATATCTTTAGCGGGTTTGTCACGAAGAAATTTCGTCGCGCGTTTTTCTTTTAATACAAAACATAAAAATCATCGTCATCGTCATCGTCATTGCGTCATATATTTCAAGAGAAAAAGTAACGTTACGTCGCTTTTTTTTTAAAGAGATCTTAACGGATTTTCCTCTCCTGTAAAACGCAGCACGGACAGACAGACAGACAAACCGACAGACAGACAGACAGACAAGGAGACAGATTTAAGATAAGATTACACAGACAAACGGTGGACTACATTGTCGACAATCGTGGCTTCTCCTTCTTCTTTTCTCTTCTTTTTCCATCTCTCTTTCTCTTTATCTTCACGAAATGTCGCACATGCACGCTATACGTTCTCTCGCGTACTTCTTCCATCATCTACTTTGCATTCCTCATCTTTTCTCTCTTTCTCTTACATTCATGTTCTCTCACTATGTTTCTTTATCTTTCACACGTTCGTAAATTCACACACATACGATCGCGCGCATACATTCGAATTAGCTTGCATAATTAGCGCACTCACACCCAAATTTCTCTCTTTTTCGTTTCTTTTTTTTCTATTTCTTTTCGTCGTCGATGTAGCTCCTTTTTTCCGCTTTGAACACTTTTTTGGGGAGGTGGGTGTCAGACTCTGCCATTTTCTCTCTTTCCGCTAATGATTATTATACAAAATAATTAGAAAAATGTACAAAAATTCATAAAAATAGTAATAGTTACATAGTACAAGTTACTTTTGGGTAATTATAATAATGTGTACGTGTTCATGTGTGAGTGTACATGTATAAGTGTGATCGAGAAACGAGCATGAAAGTACGACCCTACTGATAAATCGTTCCAACGAGACGAATCGGAACGCGTCGCGGCAAACGATTCCCCGAGGAGGATCTTTCCTTCCTCGCGGAAAATCGTTCCCCGACGGGATATCGTGCACGCCAATAATTAATAAATATTAATGTCGTTGCCTATACATACGTACATGCATACGCGAGATGTACCGTTGACTATTCAATTGACGACAGGTATCTCACCCTTTACGAATAAAAATAAAATTTCTAACAACAATAATAATATTCATCTAACATATTTACGTTGACATAGCGTTAACGGGTGAAGCTGAAAACATTAACGCTGCCACGTTCCGTTATTCTCTCTCACATTTCGATGAAGATACTCTTTAAAACTTTTAGAGTAAATTTTACTCTGAAGAATAAAATCTCACTCTTAGAGACTGAATATTGAGTTTTTTTGACTGGCTCAATTTTCACTCTTTAAAACAGAATTGGTAAACATCATATTTTAAACATGTTTTAAACTGTTTAAAAAAGTGCTAATCGATATTTTCAACATATTTTTATTAATATTGTTTAAAACATGTATATAAAGCATTAAAACATGTTTAAAAAAATACAATTTATTCTAAAAAAAAAACATCTTTTGCTATCCCTCCTTTAAAGTGAGATTTCACTCCAAAGAATTTAGAGAGTAATTTTAATCTTCAGAAATAATTTTTAACTTTCGAGTTTTCTTTCTGCAAGCCAGCCGAAGAACTCCGAATATTTTCGAAACAATTCCGAGACAAAACTCGTTTAATCTGTTTCCCCGAAAGAATCTGTCGTCAACGAGACATATCACGATAACGATCCACTCCGCGAACGCATTTGACAATAGTTTTCTCATCCATTCATCCATTATTCGCATTTCCTTTCTAGTCGCTCTCTCGCACACACTCTCCCTCTCACGCGTTCTGCCTCTCATCGCAGGTCTATACATTTATATGTACATACACATTTATAATATATACTACGTCAGCGCAAAGACGATTTCTGCCCCGCTGCATCCGCACCGTGTCACGTGCGGCAGCTGCAGTTAAGGAAGAGCAGAAAAGAACTTGAAAATTCGAACTCTGGATAATCGCGTTATTTCTGATCGAAAAATTACGCGTATAATTTCAAGAATTAATAAAGATCTAACGATACTCTTCGCAGCGAGAACCGCGAGAGAAAAATCGGACAAGGGAACTGACTCGATATCCCGTCCACGAGCAATTTCACAAAATCCTTGGTTAAAATATTCACCCTTGATTGCAGCAGATCGAAAACTTATCCTACGCGAAACCGCACGCATCACGGCCCCCTCATTCATATATATATGCCCTTAACGTTATTTAATGCCACAATATATATTCTCCGCGCGACTCCAGATCAGCAGGCTTCGCAGGGGATCCTCGCCCATTTAGCGCCAGATACGCTTCGGATTTTCTTTATCTAAAGAGAGAAAAGAACGAGATAAAAAATTGGTGATACGCCTACGTGAGCAGCGAGACAGACGTGCTAAACGAGCGAGGATTCAAATAGATGGAATTTCGCTAAACGCTGCGTGATCATCGATCGTCGAATCGTTATCAATCTCTCATTCATTAAAAACGAGCGATTAAATACACACGCTTGAAAACGTCGAGAATTCCGGGTGATCGAGTATCGATGCGACGAGAATATATTCCTCGACGAGAATACATTACTCTCGATTATATTCCCAACTGATTCAGAACGGAGGAATTTTCAGAGTCACTCGCGTTTTGTGTATGCACTGAAAAAACAATACTAAAATTTTAATAAATATTTAAATAATTCTAAGTAAATATTACTAAATGTAAGCATATATTTATTTGATACAAAAATCATTAATTTGATTCAACTATTCATTTTTTTATTGAATAAATATTTATTTACGATAAGTAAATGTTTACTTAGTATTATTAAAAAAAAATATGCTATAAGATTTAGTAATTTTTTTCTCAAACGTTAAAACTGTTAACCCTTTCGTGAACAACGGGACATATCTTAGTGTCCCACTAAGAATTTCTCTCAATAAGTTTGATGAGATGTCTCTGTCCCGCCAATGATAAAATGTTCATCAATAAAGATTATACAAAAATTAAATCGGTTGTGAAAGGGTTAAAAAAAAACTGTTTAGTCTCAATAATTATCATTTTCGATTGAGCGTGTTTGCTGTACAGAACTATCGCGAGAAACCTCTCATCGCAGCGACTTCACATTTCTCTCGCACGTACTTTTCATTAATACGCACGAATCTAAACGCAACGGTGAACACGTGCACACACGTACGCATTGCATGCAGTATTGCGTGTTACTTTCGCATCTATCCCGGGGGGCGTACCTCCGTATTTTAGATGTTTTGCGCCTTCAGGGAATATCTTTCTCATCCCTTTTCTCACGTACACATTCGAACACACGTACGCGCGAAAACGCACACAGGCATACATCACACACGCAAACGTCCCTCGCTCACGGCTAAATATATTTATAACAATATTCTGCGACCAAAAAATAAACTCTATTATGTATTACCCGCTAATTAAGCTACGATTATCGATCGATCACGGCTATGTTTTACATTTACGAAGATTCCGTCGACTCCGGATACATATTGATACAGATAATATATTGCGTGAGTTCCTCGGTTCGTTGGCCTGGTGCGATGGCTCTCGTAGGATACTTTACATTTCCTGTCTCTTTCATCTCTTTTTTTTTTAATTATTTTTCTTTATATTTATTTCCTATCGGCTTCCTCGAACAAAATTCGGGCAATCATTTTCGAAGGAAAGGAAGAAGAGCGAGGAGTTCGCTATCGAAACGATACGCAAGACACGTCTCCTTCGTTGATCGTTCTTCGTATATATTTATGAAAAAAAAATAAAGGGCGATAAAGGACGCCCGTAGCTCGAGGGTGGACTTGGCCCTTCTGGCTGTTAAATTGCGTTCTCCTTTTTCCGTTTCCGGTTCTCCGTGCCAACGACCAGACTCAACGAAAGCTCGCCGTTAAAAGTTAACGGGTAAATTGAGCATAGTCGACAGGAGCGATCGGAAAATGCGATCGACAATGCGATGAGGATTGATGAACGCGACGATCTCGTCCGACGATCGATGGCGACGCGAGAAGCGTCGCATAATTGAACGCGATCAGTGATCTCGCCGCGCCGGTGTGATCTCGCGCACAATTGCACGATCCCTCGATCGAAGGGTAAATGCGAACACACAGACAGCCGTTTTCTCTCCCCCTACGAGTAAATAATACTGCGCTACTGGTTCTCACAGTGACGGGAGCTCGAAAATTACATAGCCGCACGACACACGATGCTATTTCCATATCACGAGCTCTCTGTATAACGTACGGTTCGCAAATAAAAAATATTACATTATAAAATATTCTTATAAAATATAACTGTTAATTTTTTTTTTACAGTATACACATTCCGCGTTTATGTATTAAATTAATAAAGTATTTATTAATTAAAAAAATAGATATCATTATAAAATATAATTGTTAATTTGTAGTATTTCGTTTATATATTAAATTACTAAAAACTGCCTTATACATTAAATTACTAAAAAAAAAATCACTAAAAAAATATTTGTTAATTAAAAAAAATTAAGACAATGGTTTAAAGCGCGAGTCGACATACAGACATCAAGAACGACGAGATGGCGACGGATAGATTAAAAAAATTTCTTAAATTTATCTTTTATTATTGTACAATGATGTGTGTTGATTCTCGTATCTTTTTTTATTGTAAGTTAATAAAAAGTACTGGTTAATCAGAAAAATATATCGTTTAGTATTGACATAATTATAAAAAATAATAATTACGATAACAGCATGTGACGACACATATATCCAGAGGTTTAAAAATAAAATGTAAAAAATAATTTATTTTCTCCACGCACGCGACCATATAATCCATCGAGCCTACAGATATTCATATAATACGTTTCAGTCGACGATGAGTTTTACTACACTTTAAATTACAAGACATGCGAGAGTGTAAAATGCTAAAAGATGGAGCTCTTAAAAAAGGATATTATCAGCGATATCGTCGTTTTTCGTATGCGAGAAACATAGTTCTCTATTATTTTAAGTCGCTACATTCGATCGCGCGATCAACGCAATCACGTCCACGAGGTCGCGTATTTTCGGTGGTTGGTTTCACGAGACAATTCGCGATCGCGAATGTGAACACAGAAACATAGAGAATACGAAGAACCGAAGTTGTCACTTCGTAGAAAAATGAGATCCGGAAGATTTTAGCGCGTTCACCACGATCGAAGCTAGAAGATCACTAATTAAATACGATGATTCCTTGTCTCATCCATATCTCCTTGAATTATATTATATCCATGCGCTAATGTGTGCAAACAACTAATTGAGAATCACTTTACGCACTCACTCGTTCCCTCTGCACGCGTTTTCTCCTCAATCTCGCTGTTTACACTGAAAAAAAAAATACTAAATTTTAATAAATATTTATTTGAATAGTTCTAAATAAATACTTACTAAATGTAAAACATATATATTTATTTGATACAAAAATCATTAATGTGATTTAACTGTAATTTTTTTACTGAGTAAAATATTTATTTACTGTAAATAAATGTTTATTTAATACTATTCAAGAAAATATATATCAAGAATATAGTAATTTTTTTTCAGTGCAGCTGTCACTCTTTCCTCCTCTCGAGCGAATGCACTCACGCACCAGGCACACTTGTGAAAATTCCTTATTCTGCCGGACGCACACTCGTTCCCGAAAATCCGCGAATATCGAACATCAACATGTGCTACTAATATCTTAAGTCGATTGACATATTTTAGAAAAAGGTAAAAAATCATCGTCCTAGATCAATTTCTTTTTCTTCTCACCATCACGATTCGGCTCGTGCGGCCTCGCACTCGACATCCTGCACATCTATCGTTCTTCCACCACAGTTGATTCCTCTCCCACCCCCTCATCCCAAGTAGAATAAAAAGTCATGATATATCATAGGATGTCATTATGACATCATTATGATGTTATTTGATACTTAAAATAATTTTAATATAAGTGACAGATAAAGCCACGATGATGTCTTTATTTTATTATGACTTCTGTATTCTATTTGAGATTTTCCGCGACCCTCTTCGAAACGCAACGTTGAAATCGCACAAGCGATTCTCTCGCAAAAGACGCACGACCGATCATATAAAAAAATATGTAATGCACGGAAAAGGCTGCTTCGTTTGTTCCCCTCGATCCGCATATCTCATCCCCCTCTCGCTCGAGAAATGTCGATGAGCTGAAAAGTGTCAGAACGGTTGAAACAACGACATGATTTTCTACGCGAATTGAGCTTTGCGAAAAGGAGCCGAACGATAATCAAAACATCATTAATCGATTCCCGATTGATCACAAAAAATTCCGATTCCACGGGAATCGAAGATAATATACTCAGAAATGTTTCGTAAATGTGGTGCGAGAAGGATTCGCTCTTTCTCATCACATTACATGCGATACTCGCGACATGAAATTATGATAATTCTAACTGCTGAGAATAACAGCTCGATTTTCAAAAATGCGCTCACTGGCTATATATGTGTATCTTTTCTTTCATCTGATGCACATCCAGATCCATCTTTCGTTAGGGCAGAAATCAGATTCTTGCATAACGTATACAGCATAAGAAAATCAATCTACCAGAATTTTTTATATCATGAAAAGAAAGGAAATGAAGGATTTTAATTATTCTCTGAAACTTTTACAATGAAGTATGAAATTTTACTTTAAAAAAAAAATTGAAAATTGAGCCATTTTTCAAAGTTCAATCTTCACTCTTTATAGAGAAATATTCCAATCCAAAGAATTTAAAGGATACGCATTATACATTATTCAAGACTCTGTGCTTACATTTTTATTCTCGGAGAGCACAGTTTCGCGGTCATCGCGAACGTCTGTGCGTAGACGTAATATATTTAAAAAGACGTCCCGATCTTAAACATCCCTCGAGAGATGCCTTCCAAACATTTCCATGCCGTCTCAAATGTATGCCGAATCATTTTGGATTACGTCTGTCGTGTTTCACAGCCGTAAATATCGCGCGATTTATCGATCCGCAATGTTAAGTCCATTTTATAATTGTAGTTATGATTATAGTTGTAAGAATTTACCAATTAGAATCATATACGAGAAGAATATTCGACTAAGATGATCAATCTTTATAACTTACAATTATTCTCTAAAAAATTAGAATTGTCACTTTGAAAAGTGAAATCTCACTTTTCACAAAAATTGAAAACTGAGCCACTCTTCTCAAGACTAATTCAATCTTCATTCTTTCGAATGAGATTCCAAAGAATTTAGAGAATATGCTTAAACAATTATAGATTGGGCTTTACGTGGAAACGACCCAACGATTCTCAAAGATCATTACCGTTTTCACACATCTCGATCAGTCCCGATCAATGATTACAACGGTGAGATCGATGCCGCTTTTCGACGATGGAACCGTCACTTCGACAACGAAACCTATCCTCGTCTGTCCGAACATCCCGTCCGCAAGAGTGCGTGTCTGTGATCATTATTCTTATCGTAATTATAATAATAATTATTGTTATTATTATTAGAGTCCCTCGCGATTGTAGCGTCGAAGGAACGTCCTACGTTTATGAGCTAATTGCCATCATCATCATTATCAATCGACCCGACGAATCTCGCGATCGTCTCGGCGGTCATAAAAAATTCGCTACTACATCTTTTTACTCTTTTGGACTCGTATGTGCCGTGATGAACGCGCGCGTCGAGTGTCGCGTGTTATACAAAAGTTCTTTTCATTCTAAGCATATATAGAATACACATTACAATATAAAGAGATTATTTAGAAAAAAGAACTGGTACAAAAAAAGGACTGGTTGGAGCAAATTGGCTAGCAACGATCGCGCGCCGCGTCTCTTTTTCTTTCTTATTCATCCGGCTTTCGTTCTCTTATACTTTTCCGGTATGCAAAAACGGGCGCGCTATCATATGATTTATCGTTTAATATTCCTATATCGATATCGACACGCTACACGCTAGCTGCTAAGAACAATCAATAAATCGGCATCACGCGCGCATACATTTCTGCTAACTCTCTCCCTCTCTTTCGAATCGCATTCACCCCCCGCGCGTCTTCCTACTTCACTCCCCCTTCTTTGTTCTAACACGCATAATCACAAAGTTCAAAACTCCCTGTGAAAACGTTATACATATATTTAAAAGAAAACAAAAAAGAAAAAAAAGGAACAGCCTTCTACGTTAGTCGTCGTCATGTCACTCAAATAAGGAGTGCATCGTGACATGTGAGAGTGTCGCGTGCCCATGTATATGTATGCGCACGTGTCGGTTTCGTGAATGTGTCGGGAATGTGTCTATGGGTGTATAATACGCGCGAATAATATATAAATTTCGCCGCCGTGTATCGTATGTACATGCGTTTCGTCCATCGATCGGTCGACGATAAAGGCGATCCTTATCTCGCTGAACCGAAATCGAGATTAGCCTGAAATCGCGCTGGAAAACATGCGCGGCGGCTTACGCCTCTCTAAAAGATATAATCATTTTGTCATTCGCTATATCCGCAGGATCATCGTCCCTCTGACATGATCGCGTTGCGGTAATTTTGCTATCTCCATCGAATCTCGACATTGGAGAATACAGGTTCTCTTCACCGAGAGCCGAGTTTAAATCTTAAATGCTTTTCTTTCTTATCTTTTTTTTTTTTTTGAGAAAATATCGCATCTATTCTTCCTAAAGATTTAAAATATCTCGTGAAAAACATAACTAATAGTTTATTTTCTTTTCACGAACATTTAATTTTCTTTAAATTTTGAAACGCTATTTTATATGTTAAATGCTCTGGGAAAATATCGCCTCTTCATTTCTTTCTAAAGATTCGAGATATATCTCGTGAAAACGTTCAACTAATTGCAAGAGTCGATTTTCTTGGATATTTAAAATCGTTAGATCTCGCGTAGCTTCCTTTCTTCGGGAATATATATATTTTTTTTTCTTTATACGCACCTCCCGTCCTGAAGAAACGTGTAAAAACCAGGGGACGAGATTGAGCATGTAAAATGCGAGAAAGAGTCTGCCCTTCGAAGGAAAAGACTCAATTATAGAAAACTGCTCGACGAAGAAAAAAAAAGATACATAAAATACGTCGTAACGATTTCTCCTAAGAAATTTTAACATAGCGAATTTCTATAATGCCCAATCCACACAAAGTTATTAGGGAAAGATTAAGTAGTATCATGTATTTGCGCTTTTTAAGAGCAAGTTTCTTTTCTCAATAGAAACTAGCTAAGAGCGAATAACTCGCTTGATTCTCACTTTATCGAGTTACAGATTGAATCGTCATCGAATCAATTTATCCAAAATGTGCGGGAGAAATCGAGAAAAGAGATATCGTGGATAAATTGCGTTCGCGTGGGACAGATTATAGCCAAGTTACCCAGAGGTGGGCAAAACGTGGACAGACATCCATGTTACGCGCGGAAGATTAATAGACATTTTATTAGCGAGCCTGACGGCTCACACAAACGAGAGAAACACACATACACACGCATGCTTCCTCTTTCTCTCTCTCTCTCTCTCTCTCTCTCTCTCTCTCTCTCTCTCTTGCTTCCTCTTTCTCTCTTTCCAAAAATTAGCCTACTTGCTGCGGGTCAATGCCTTGAGACGTGATCATAGCTCGGTATGTAACTCAGTATGCAACTTGGTACGTAAAAGTTACACCTTCGATTTCTTTCATATAATGCATATATGTATATATAATTTATATATTACAAGATCATAGAAATTCGTATTCACAATTATACGCTTAAGACAATATCTATATATATATAATATATATATTTATATATAATATCTTAAATATATATATTAAAGATTAGTAACAATAAGCCGATTCTACAAATACTTGACGAAATACACGGTGGCGAAACGCTCGCTCTCCCTTTTCTCGACGCGGCAATTCTATATATTATATATATATATATATATATATATATAATATATATATATATATATATATATATATATATATAAAAGAAAACCGCCCACGTCGTCGCGGGAGTCTCATTTTTTCCTAGTTAATGCAGGTACAGGATTCGCTAATCGAGGTTTCGTAGAAATTCGAGATAGTATTTAAAAAACACACTACTTTCGCACCTAAGAGGGACTATCTGCATTTTTTTAAACTTTTTCCTCATGGTAATTCGACTATCCGAGCCTCGCGCGACCAAATATGGACGCGCCGACAAGCCCGATCAATTCAATTCTCACCTTTCCCATCTGTATGCGTGTGCGTGTGCGTGTGCGTGCGCGTGTGTGTGTGTGTGTGTGTGTGTGTGTGTGTGTGTGTGAATCTGTGTACGTGCGTGTATCACGTGTGTGTATATTACAGGTAAGAGAGAGAACTATATCATCTAGAAAAGAACAACGAATCGCTAATATAAGGGGATGGGGTGCGTGGGGAGGTCGTCAGACAGTCTCGTCTTCACTTCCGCCCTAATTTCCCCCCTCCCCTCCCCCCCCCGAGAAACAATCCCGACCCATCTTCTTCGATTTTTTCTCTCTCTCGTTGTGTTGGGCGCACGTTCTCTTTCTCTCTCGTTTTGCTCGCCTCTGGGAACATTGGAAACGCTCGTCGATTTCGGTTTCCGCTTCCCTTTTCGCACCCATGCCTAATGTCGGGTCACATTCCATTTCCGGTGGATTGCCTTCGAGAAAAAGAAAAAAAAGGAGAAAAAAACCAGAGGGGGGGGGGAGGGGGGAAGGGGACGTCGTCGTACCCTTCGCCTTCTCGTACACGGTGCACTTTAGCTCCCCCCTCGTCTCGTCTCCGTTTATAACACAATTCATTGCACTGCGCCCAGCTGCTTTCTTATTAGCGTACTCTTATCGCGTGTTATCCTCACGCTCTAAGATTTGCCATTTAATATTTAAGCTTACCGCTCGCTCGCTCACACATACACATCCATTTATACGTACATACACACTTCCTTTCTTTCATATATATTTACGCACATCTACATATTTTAATTTGAATTATATTAAGCGCGGGCGCGCGCGGGCGATCGGCTGAGCCGCGAACACAAAGGCGGCTTCTCGCCTCGCACTAAACGTGTACTATAATCGACTAATGCGAAAAAAAGAAGAGCAAGAAGAAATTTCATTCGCTATCAAGAATGCTGAACAATGCGGAAATTCAAAAGACGCGTGAAAGATGTGCAAAAATCGTACGAGATGTTTTGGCGCGATTATATTAGATTCTGAGACCCTTCAGAGAATCTGAAAAAGTTCAGATGCAAAGCAAGGGGTTCATAAATCGAGAAGAGTCCGTTCTTACAGCACGGAATAGTGTGAAAGATAGATCCGTAAACGTACCTAATTTCCGTGTCGAACTCCTCGAAGATCGTGTCTCTCGACGCGAAATGTCATTAAGGATATATATATAATTAGGAAGATTTTCCCATCGTTTCAGCTAGGTCCGTGTCGACAATCGCATGTTGTTCATCACTTGCCGTGTGAATCGCACGGATGAATTTCACGCTCGGGCACGAAATAAAAATCCGTCGATCAATCGTTCGACCGAATCGAGAGAATGAAGTCCCGAGAATGTCAGCGAAGTTCTCTTTGTCGCAATTTTTCGATCAGCCTTC
>Ga0157364_1006825_pt1 | contig 11774 bp, 3 predicted proteins | sample AttsexASBM2_FD_111476 | JGI IMG/M metagenome (GOLD analysis project Ga0157364, IMG submission 111476) | Fungus gardens microbial communities from leaf cutter ant in Ribeirão Preto, State of São Paulo, Brazil - Atta sexdens ASBM2 | ecosystem: Host-associated > Fungi > Mycelium > Unclassified ...
ACGAAACAAGGAGGATCTGCAAAAATACATCGCGTCCATCTGATGGTAATTAAAAAATGTCGACATTGAAAGATACAAAAAGTTTTGCAATTCCAAATATAAAAATTTACTCAGATTGAAAAAAATTTATTTTGCGTAAATTTCTTAGTCAGTATCATAAATTCTAATTTGAAATTAAATAAATTAAAATTTGAAATAAAGCAATTTAAGTGAATTAAAAATGTTGATAAAGTATAAATAATGAATTAATGAATTAAAATAATTTAAGTGAACTATATATATAATAAAGAGGAATAATAAAGAGGAATATATTTAATGCTTCTTAATTTTACTGAAAACCCATTCTGGTTAGAATTCGTGAATTTATTTAAAATTACTTATTTTTTTTATAGTAATATATACACTAAGCAATTTACGCAAAATAAATTTTTTTTTAGCTGAGTAGATATTGTTGCCCGGTTACGGAACGTTTTAGCGTCAACTGGTCTTCAGATCGATACCGGAAAGGTCGCAGAACTCATGTAATTTCCTCAAGTCGGCACGATATTATGAATTATCTACTTTAATGTTTTGCGCAGTCCCTTCTATAATGTCTCGTGCGATTGATAATTTCGAGCGACTATAGGGGCGATGACTCACAACTATTAGGTACATCGCGCGATGAGTTGAGAAAATATAACAAAATTAAATTTACCGCACGGGCAACCCGATATCCTCATCATGACTTTATAATATTAGATTATTATAATCGGTTTTTCATTTGGTAGATAAGTAAAAAGAAAAATCGATCCTGTCAGTTATCAAGTGATCTTAATCAAGGCCTATCTCGCTGCAAGCACTTTGTTCACTAGACAGTGTCTCGCTGATATAATGGAACTATATTATTCATTTTTACGGTAATGGAAGAGATAATTACCGATGACACAAGACAAGTTTGTCGGTCTAAAATGTAGAAGTTCGATCGAGTAGCGCAGGAAGGCTGTTAGAGGGATTATTTGAAAAGAAAAATGACCGTAAAGTTTAGGTAATAAAAAAAGTCTATTTTTGCGCAACGGCGCTTCACGGATTTTTAATTATTACGTACGCATTACTACAGATTCATTTAGGAGCCATTTATGGATATAGACTCAATCCAAGCTCTCGCATTCCATTAACGAATAATATTGAATGATAAGGCGAGTGATTATGTACTCGTGGTAATTTCGTAATGGCGTTTAATCGAAATTTGCAGGAATAATATGAAAAGAAACCGATTTTTCTTTTCTTTCTTTTTTTTAAATTTTTTTCTCTCGAAGCTCGTTGTAGGTACGCTTGGCTCCAACTCTCTCCATCGACTGTGCACTTACAATAATGTAACATTAACACGCTTACACGTATTAACATGCACACGCATTAACACGCTTGGACGACAGATTTATACAGAAATGAGAAGGTACTATTTTATTTTTCATCATATAAAAAAATAAAATAGTACCTTCTCATTTCATGCTCTCAAATTAGAGGTAATCTCCATTGTTCAGCCATTCAGATTTTAACCGCAGAGTTCAATCTTTTATTTTAGTACATAAATGTGATTTGCGGATGATGAGAATATCGCTATTAAGTCAAATGAAATCTGCTGGATTTTTGTAAAATAAAATCCGCGACTTACGTAAGAAAAAGAAAGAAAAAAAGAAAAAAATCCACGAAATAATTTCTGTGATATTATTTTAACTGAAAGAAATGCACTACATTTTTTTATTGTATGCTAAATAAATTTTGTATGACTGCTGAAAATATTGCGGACTAAAAGACTCTCGTAATTTTGCTTCCTTTCCCTTCTGTTGGGGTATATTTAATGAGTGTTCGATAAACTAAATTCGTCATGGAAACTAGCTGTTCGTATTAACTTGCTAAACCGGAATATCTTCGCGCGGGATCGTTGCGAGAACAAATCTCAGAGAATCAAGTCTCGAGAAGACCAAGCCGACGTTAATTCCGCACGGTGCCGCATTAACGTCAAACTTTGGCGACGCGCGGACGTCTTGCGCAAACTTATAATAATAATTATCATTATTATGACGTCGTTCAACAGTGCTTCTACGAAGCGCAAAGTCTGCTTTACAGCCTCCGAGGATTTGACGTTCGCGAAACAGTTGAGCCGGTTGAAACCTGCGAACGACGACGGTCGCTTCGTAACGAGTTGTCTTAAAGTTTCTCGACGAGAGAGCAAATCGTTTGCGCGCGCCGTTTGGATGAATCTGTCGGGTAAGACTAACCGAAAGAGAGATTCTTCCCTTGTTAAATTCAACCCTCGGCACATCCATTTCAAAATGAAATAAATCTGAACTGCGCGATCTCGCGCACTTATATATTGTGTAAAATATACAAAAAAGAACTGTCTCTGTCGTCTGTGTATATCTTATTGCCAAAAAATATGAGATATTTATCCAACATTTTAATCGTTTTATGTAACATGATCTTGAACATACCATAATATGTAATCATGTTAGCGCGGCGATATAAAAATTTACGAAATTATGTATTTAATCTAAAATTTATGAAGATAAAAAATGCAAAGCTGAAATAAAATATTTTAAATCTCATTATTCACATTTACAAGTAATATTTTAAAAGCTAATATTTTAAATGCTATTAGCATTATTATTAAATTAACAATTAATTTAATTTGTGAGATTATTATTTCAATCTATGATTGCATCAGCAAGCTCAATAGTGATCGACGTTTAAAGAACTGAAATCATACTTACTTGAAATTTCTACGTAATTAATTTGGTCTAACAAAATTATTTTCTGATTTTTATCTATCTAGTTAAATTTTTAGACACTTTAGTACAATTTTTTCCACATGGTGATATTACAATATTAATCTCAGTAATGTATTGTCTTCTTTTATGTTATCGATCGATCGTGTTATTCGAATAGCATTAGATAATTGTGTTCTCTGATGATTGATGAATGACATAAGGGAGAAACTTTAATAGAATAACAAAATATGTATATAGAGAAAGGTCTTATAACATATTACACGAAAAATCCAAGAGTTGACACAATCAGAATCTGTCGACGTCAGAATGAAGTAAAATGCGGCGCTTTCGAATGCAAGAGTAATCGACTTCGAAATGATGCCGACGTACAGAAAACTTTCTTGCTGCACTCAACATAAAATTGGATTGTATTTCAAGTATGTCAACGTTCGTTGGGAAACCCTACGAGTCTGCTGTAATAGAATCCTTATTTATAATCGAGTTCATTTGCTATGTTGGTACAGCATTATTTATTTTTTGACGACAGACGGTTTCGCATATCAATTTGAGAAAATTAATCGTTTCATACTTTCTAAAACTTTTAGAGTGACTTTTACTTTGTAGAGTGAAATCTAACTCGTAAAGATTGAAAATTGAACCACTCTAGACTCAAGGCTCACTTTTTGTTTAGAGTGAAACTCCACTTTAAAAAAAAATTCAAAGAATAATATTTTATTTCACGAATGTTATGCGAATAAATAGTTTTACGGACGTAAAACTATTGTGTATAATTGCAAAACATAACTGTGTAAAGACTATATATTGCATGTAAATTTTTTACATCTTAATTCGTTATTGTGCATCTTAATTATATAATTATAATAAACATTAATAGAGATAAATGTTAATAATATTAATGCGAGCAAATATACAAAATTCTTTCCTTTTTCTTTTTCAAAACGCAATCAGAGAGCAAATCTGTTTTATCATCATTTCTACCTCTGCTTAAATTGATCTTGAGACATAATATGATCTAATAAATAGATTTTGAAATTCTTAATTTGATATTTATTAAATATATATTTGCAATCGTGATTTAATTGAGAAATCAATTAAGTCTTCTAAATAATTTTTTATTAAAACAAAGGTACAATAAATATTATATTCTTTAAATAATAGATCCACGATCACAAGTCGACCACTTTCTAGAGCATGTAACCATTCGTACTACCCAACGAATATTTACTGTTTTTAGTAATAATATCTTCATACACTGATTTATTTTTAAAAATTATGATTTTTTTTGCAGAATGAAATGCTTTAGAGGCATTTCGCACAATCAAGGAATAGGAATAGAAAATGGGAACAGGAAAAGAGAATAAGAATTTTTTTTAACCTGTCAGAAACTGTGTATTCACAGTTTAAAGCAGACATATCTCACTAAGCTCATTTGCTTGTTGAAACCGAAAGAAATGAGAATGATAAATTATTTCTTCATTTTTAACATGTTTTTTAATAATTTTTAATAATAATTAGTTCCTCAGCGACGTTTACGAGTCAAATATATACATTTCGTGTTACATTTTTAGCTTTCGTGTTTTAAACATAATTCTCTATCATTGAAACGTAACTTATTTGCGGATCGGATTATTAGAAGGAACAGAACATTCTATGTAAATTTATCAGATGTATTAAATATTTTCTATAGTGAATCGACATCTTTTCTTTTGCAACATGTGTTCTTTTTGAAACTTATTTTTCTAAACATGCACCTGTTTTATTTGCGAGATTTGAATCAGCAGGCAGTTGCTCGCATTACTATTTAAATTGTACGTTTAGATTAAATTCCACGATTTGTATAAGTGTAATGATTATTTGATAATGATTATTTATTGAAGTAAATATTTTGCATTATATTATACTTAATTTATAGCAAAGTAAAATTGATTCTCCGCATATGATTAACAACGAGAGTGCTGTATAAAATATCGCGCGGTTAGTATTATATATTGAATGCATAGCTAATTGCTTGTGAATGAGTATCGTATAAACGACGATATCTGCTACAGGAAATGGATGTTATTAGGCGATGTCTGAGCAATTACGGATTTTTAAATAAATCTCCTATTAAATTTTTTCTTACAAAATTAATTATTTATTGTTATAAATATAACTTTCGAATTGTTTCAAAATTTTACTCTGATCACATATTATGGAAATGAAATTCGATTCAATTTCTAATCGGAATTCATTTTGAATAGTTCCATAATACATATCCTGATACGGTTTTTAATCTATGTAACAATAACGAATAGAGTAGAATTAATAATGATCGTAGATATAGTTCGTATATTTTCTGATTTATAATTTCAATAATTCGGAAATATTTCATGGAAATATACTATTTCAGTAAAACCGACGCATATGTCAGATCCGAGAAATCTAGAGGAATTTATACACGCTGAGAAACAGCAATGTTCCGAATGTTCATCAGTTTCAACCGGCCAGAAACGATGCTCGGTAACGTGCCTTGTTAACGGCCCCTTCGAAATTGCCGTATCTTAGAACATCAGCTGTTCTCTCTCTCTCTCTCTCTCTCTCTCTCTCTCTCTCTGTCTGTCTTTCTCTTCCCAGCTCTCTCTCCTTCTGTTCTCTTTGCACCAAAAGCACGTAGACGCATATATACCGTTGCCATCGAGTTCGTCGTTATAACGGCTCTGCCACGAAACTACCTGTCTCGCGATGTAAACGAGTTTCGCTAATTTTGAGAGAAACTGCGAAGTTCCTCGACTGAGGATACTCATAGACAGCGCGATCCAGTTTCCGAGCGCTTTCACGTGCACCGCATTTTCGAAAATCTCAGTTTAGTGAATCATCTTGAGACGATCGTCAACATTTGTATCGTTGTTATAACTTCTGAGAATAATAGTATTATTGCTCTCTCTTCCAAAAATGAAGGATCATTGTATTACATTTTTCGCGTAAATATTGCATTTTGTATATCTTAATGGAGTATATAATATTGCAATGTAGTACAAGTAAAGATTTATAAGATGGATAGAAGAAAGACATTGAAATGAAAGAAATTGTATTTAACTCAATCTTACAAAATTTTAATTCCCAGTATTTTCTGACTTGCAATTCCTTACTAATTAAGGAAGTGTCCTTTAATTATTGTAATTGTTCAATATTATTTAACAATAAAAGCATCATTAGCTTAAATATAATCTTTGTTACGTATGTAATTCAACTATAGTTTTGATTGAAAAGCAATACATTTCAGATTAGTTTAAAAATTTATCAATAAAAAGTCAATTGATGTTAAATAATGTTGGTAAAAGAATATTAATTTAATCTTAAATTTGTAATTTTTTCTTAAAAATCAATAAATGTTCTCTTCAATATTGAATATTGTCATCAATTTTGATTATATTGTAAATATTCTAAAATTTATTTGTATTTACTTCACAAAATAAAGTTAACACAGTATGCGCTATATTTAAATTCAAATATAATTATAGTATAATTATAGTTGTACTTAAACATAACTATTGCTGACATTTGCTATCATGCATATCATTTAATGCATATAATTTACAATTAGCAGGTTTCCTGTCTTGCATATAATATCTTCAATAGAGGCGATAGACCTACCGTAGCAAGCAATCAATCGCTTACGTATAGTATACCATCTGCGTATCAGTTGACTAATTATGCACGTAAGTGAAGATAATGAGACATGCGTGAGAGCTTTAGTATTAAAACGCACATAGTAATTGCGATGAAAAGATTTGTTAAACTCGAGGCGCGAAAACGAACAGAGTCGTAATATCCTTTACAATTAAAGTATGTAAGATCTATAAATTTTTCATTTAATCGATGCGTGAGACATTACTAATTCCATTATTGCGCGACATTTCTATATAGCGCCCAAAATACTTTTGATAGTAGTTTGTCACATGCAATTCCTATAATTTCAGAAAATTCTGAGCTTTATATAAATAAATATATAATAGACTGCACATTCTCTCTGATGTTAGTATCTATATTTCGTTAGAACGCATTATATTAATCTAGAGCTCTAGATATTAACAAGAGTAGTACAAACAACCATCATTTTTTAATTTAGATTAAAAATTAAATCAAGGAATCACTGAGCATTGGACGATAAACTAATTAGATTTAAAATGGCAGAAAAAGAAAGACAATCAATAGAAAAACGTGATTGTTAGAATTTGTATATTAAAAGATTACGCAGCTCCTGTTAATATCTAAAGTTTTATTAATCTTTGGAGAATCGGAGGCCTCTTTAGAGACTCGATAGTGGCATCATTTTTTTCGCCATTCAACCCCATGACATTGACAAAAAAGTTATAATTCTTAAAATAAAAAAATTGATCAAAAACATGCCGGTCCAGAAGATTAATTGTATTAGTATCTCTTCTTAACTAGATACGAATACTTTAGACAAATAGCGATACGAATCATGCTTCTTTCTTTCTAATGAAAATTTGATGCGTAGTGTCTGCTATTTATGTCTATGCTATTTATGTCTATGTTTATATATGACTAATCAGAAAATCTCAAACTGAACGCGCGAACAAACTGCACTCTCTTTAAGTCTGTTCGTTGCTTCAAATCCTCTAAAATTTTTGCACTTATATAAGGAGAATATAAATATATAATATAAATATATTTGAGCGTTGAAAAAAAAGAAGATGCTGAATGCAAAAAGTACAAGCAATGCGAGTAGATTAAAAAAAATTCTTTATTACAATTTTTTAAATTTAAAATTTTAGAAATTCTTTGTATAAAATAATTGGATTCTACATAAGTTTTAACTTTAATGTTTTTATATAATCCATGAAATATATTTATTTATATAAAGCCGTGACTATTCGGAAAATATTTGTTAAATTTGTTAAATATTCGCTTGGTGCACTTTTACGTAATATCGTGATGTACACGATGATGAGTTGAAAAGACTTAATTTTACTCATATAGATGGAATGAAATGCGGCGCTGACGTTAACGCCTCGGCGGGATCGACGGCTGCCCGCGAGATGAATTATGCGATCGGGATTCATGGAATCTGCCCGATTAAGCGGGCCCTCATGGCTGTAACGTCGTTGTACGTCCGTGTAATTTCGCGGCCGTATCGCGGCCGATTTACGACCGCGCTCGGACCGCGAAGCGTGCTAGGCACGAGTCGATCGCACCATCGTAAAGTCCGAAAGAGCACGTGATTTTATCATACTACGATCATCGATCTCACATCCAGGAGAAATTGTTTTTCCGGCAATCTCATTACGACATATCAATCCCTCGATGTGCCGCAAGTTCTCTAGCTTCTTTGCTGGTCGTACAATTTCGATTGTATAATAATAGAAAAGGCTGGATCGACAATTTCTTATTTTTCTATTTTATATAAAAAAATTTTTAAATGTAAAAATTTATTAAATTTATTATAGAAATATTATTTCGCCGGAAATATGAAGTTTTTAATTATAATCTGCAATCTAGAAAAATCTTGTATATTTGTGAAACTTTTAATAACAAGGTTTTTATCATAATACAAACCAGATTTTTATTTAATTTTACTTATTTTTTACAGATTAGAATTAATCCATCTAAAATTTAAAAAATTGACCCTGCTTTGCCAGTAGAGAGTTAATTCTCTCTTACAATCTGAATATTTTTTAACATAAGCACAATTTCACTCGCAAATTTCATTCTCATATTTCTCAAATTTTAATTTTTATTAAATAAACTCGAATTAATGAATATTTAATAATGCAATAATTGTTGAAAAATAACTATAAATTTTTGAAATACTATAACAATAAAAGAAAACTTGGGCTGAACAAGAAAGATCCAGAATGTAGGTGAACGGAATAAAAATAGTCTCAATCGTATTTAAAGCTTTTTATTTTTATTTTATAGTGATCTAATTTAGTTTATTTAAAAAGTATATATAACGTTTAATTATATATTATTAGTTATCATTTTATATGGAAGTTTTTTATTGTCCCATAAGATTCTTATAGCTATCTTATATATTTATTTCTGACCTCGTTAATATATACTCTAATCGATAGAGAATTAATCATTTATTTCAGACATTTTAAAATATCTTTATGCCAATATTGCGTTCAATATATTTTTGCCGTGATTTGAAAAGATGAAATTTTATGTTTTATTTTTATATGTTATTTTTATGAGCAAAGCTCAGATCGAAAAACTATTAAATTTTCCACGGTCGCGCGACAACGCCTATTGTTGTCGCATTATCGATTTATATAACGAAATTGTCAGAGAGATGAACCATTTTTATGGACGATATTAATGCCGAGATTAATATGGTATGTAAAATGTCTCCGCGAATTTTTCTCTACCTCAACCTCATTTTTCTACCCAGTCATATAATCACGCGATATATTGGTGATATGTACCGTGCGAAAAACGCGGCTATGAAACGCGATGGTTTTATGACGCTGTTGTAACCGAGAATGTATTTCTCATGGGAACAGATTCGCAAACGTGCTCGCGCGAAGAACACTTTATCTCCGATATCCGTAAACGCATATCAAACGTTGAAGATATTAATCGGTCGGTTACATTTACGCGCATTTAACGTTACAACGGAGGTTTTATTCCGTGTTATAGCCTTTTTTTGTGCAGCTTGGTGTGTGGCATCGATGCGGCATCCTTTACCGGTAAATCCGGTTTTTAATCATGCGTTTTGAAAGCCGCGTTTTACTACTCACTAATCTCCAGGAATTACGCGTTTCTCTCGTCCAATACCCGGTGAATTCACGAATCGAAACGAGCTAGATAGCAGAAAACGATACAAAAGTAGTGAGATCATAGAAGATCAACAACATCGCAATGGAAACGGCATAAATGTTGCTGCGGTTGCTTTGCGCGAACGCGGTCGATTGGATAGAAGAATTTTGTTTCATATCGCCCCTTCATGCTCGAACGAAGCTCTATGATGCATGTAACTAATTACGCCAGCAGTTTCCCTCTTATAGTCGAGCAACCGTGAATTTTACCTTTCACGAATAAACGTGAGTCATAGCCATTGATCACGACTCTTTGTACTAAATTTAACAATATTAAATGCATTTGCTTTTACGATGTGATGTAGTATAATCCAGCATCAGGAAGCTGTATTGGAAATGATTTATATTGTATTCTTGATGCTTCGTAAGCTTGCGTTAGGCTTTAGCAGACATTTTCAGTGAAAATTTAATTGGGAATCTATTTTGCAATGATGAAGCTTTTAAATTTTGTTGAAATCAAGATTGCTTGAAAAATATTAAAATAATGAGAATCTGTCATTTATTTGTGTCTCTAGTAAAATTATCGAATAATCACAATTTATTTTTTATTTTTTAATATTAAATTATACTACGTAACTTGAACTTTTTACAAAGAAGATGTCTACTTCAGGTTTGTCAAAGAATTTCTATCAAAGTTTAATAAATATCTTATCAAGCACTGGTAGCATTTTCCCAATGAATATGAGTAACTATAACGAATCGCATTTAGAATATTCTTTTTTTCTTAAATAACAATAAATAAATTGTTTTTGACTGATATCGTAAACCTACCTACTTTTTCATGGAGGCATTGAAGGTCTCCATACCTGTAAATAAAGTTTGACTTTTCGATACTGACAGTCCGTCTCCTCTCTCAGTCCGTATTAGCGAGCGTACATTATAATCGATTATGTCCGTCTTACACAACTGAGTTCCATTAAATTGTATATATTTTAATTGATTTTCATACTTATATGGACTTACTTGTTTGAATAATTTACACATGGCTTTTAATGAGTTTTTACTTGTTAAAATTCCGGTATGTTATTTTAATCTGGTTTAGTACTTAGTAAGAAGACTTTTTTTATCTTTTTTACTGATTAGATTTTTTTCCAAGAGACATATTTGACTCGACTGACCAATCGTATGCGAATAATGCCGAGTTCTACATCAAGAATTCTTACTCGAGCTGTTATTGTAAAGAATATGCGCGCATTTTCGATAATTAATTTGTATAGCGATTTTTATGATAAGTAAATATCTGAAGAGGATAGCCGAAACTTGTAATGTTTTATTTTTTAATTTAAACTGTTTTATTTATTTTTATTTTTCTTTATTTGTTTTATTCTATTTAATTTATTCTATTTAATTGTGTTACAATTTAAAATGTGTTTGACTTTTACTTTACCCTTTATTTGTTGTTATTTATTTTGTATATGAAGAATCCTTCCAGCTGTTAAATCTTTTTTTCTTATTATTGAATGTTTGTTTATTACAATTTGTTTATTACAATTTTTAAAACGTCTAAATGTCTTATCACATAAGAAATAGCGTCGTTTTAAATTTTTTTAATGATCGCCCAATATAGAGTAATTGTTTTTTTCATATTTTGCATAATGCGCATTCGATAATGCGTATACACGTGCCGTATACGTAAAGCAAACTGCATAATTTTACAATGTCGTAACCAACTCCGGTGTAAAGATGCAGCTCCATAAGAACCAGGCAGTTAATGATTGTCGTAAAATTATATGACCTTTTATATGGCTTTAAGAAAATCTCTTCAATTTTATCTATTACACGCATTACATCCAGTCGTCACAACGATGTTTTGTATAATATAGCTTCAATAAATCAGAAAAAAGATATACGTAGTCTATATCAGAATTAAAATTACATTTCTTATTGGGCAAGATAATTTCGGTAGTATAATTGAAACATAGATATTCTTTAATTCTGTTTATATTTATCCGTATATATTATATGGAAAGAATCATTTCTCCGAAATATTCAGAAAATGAAATAAACATAACGGTATCAAAGATTATAAAAACGGCTCTTGAAGCAGTTACTTTTATCCAAAACGATTTTATACTTTTGCATTTAATAATTTGGTAAGAATTAGCAAGCACAGATAGAAATGGATAGGAATAGATGGAACAAAATTGCTTTAAAACTTTTGCTTTACTATTTATTAAGTAGC
>Ga0157364_1006827_pt1 | contig 11773 bp, 8 predicted proteins | sample AttsexASBM2_FD_111476 | JGI IMG/M metagenome (GOLD analysis project Ga0157364, IMG submission 111476) | Fungus gardens microbial communities from leaf cutter ant in Ribeirão Preto, State of São Paulo, Brazil - Atta sexdens ASBM2 | ecosystem: Host-associated > Fungi > Mycelium > Unclassified ...
GAAGAAGAAGAAGAAGAAGAAGAAGAAGAAGAAGAAGAAGAAGAAGTAGAAGAAGAAATAGAAGAACAGAAAAGGAGAAAGAGAAAGAAGTAGATAAGATAAAAGAAGGAAGAGAAGAAGCGGATATGGTAGGAAGCGGATGAGGGACGACGAGAGAAGCGGCGAGTGCAACACGCGGAAAGAATACGTCGGAGAGGAAAAAGAGAAGCGACTCCGGCGAGAGAGGACGAGAGCAGAGGGATAAAGATAGAAACTGGAAGGAAGGGGCAGGAGACCGAGAGATTCAATTGCAATAAAAGCACCGTGTCCATAATCTTAGACGGCGAGGTGTAGGAGAAGGAGAAAGGGTAGGTCTGGTAGGTCGAGCCACCGCACGAGTTACGTATGAGGAATCCGCCACGGGCGTGGCCACATCAACGAGCGCGCGAGCAAAGCTCTCCTCTTCCCTGCTTGCGATTTTTTTCAGCCGCGTGCGCGGCATTGCACACGAAGATGCGACGGGGAGAGAAGTAGACTCGGGAGAAAAGTAGCGATACGTTTAGCCATTATGAGAGATCGAATGTAATTGTCGGCGCGATACCGACGATGCTTTTTCGCGTACACGATTCATCGAACGAGATATATGCCTTAAAGTAAATCTTTGTATGTATCGTGAGTTTTTGATTGTCATAATATCGCAATTTTTGTAAGAAAAATTTCTTGCAATTCTGATGAAATGGTCCAGATCATAGATCTTGGGATAAGCGAAAACTACTAGCGATCGAGCCAGAAATGTCGAACAATAAAGAGCACCGAAGAGAAAATGCATCAAATAAAGTATCAGCATTTTTCTCCACTTCTCTTATAGCTACACGCCATTATAATGGTGTTGCAATGCCGGTACATCGCGGTGATATGGCACCCTGGCATTGAGACTCGGTTGTAATGAAAGACTCGGGTTGTGCATAGACAATCGGGTACCTATGAAACTGGTCATGCACATATGCGCGATACTTCGGCAGATATCGAGCTGTCGGTGCGTATGTGTGCGAGCGCTGATTTGTAGAGTTAGCTAACAGGGCGGGTTCCAGTTGTATCTAGCATTACGTATTCTAGAGTTATGTACAATATATAACTATTCACATTTAGCCTTGAACGTGGCTACAAAATTGGAGTCCATGAAAACATAGCTATACATATAGAAAAAGAATGTGTGAGAAAAAGAAAAAAAGTATACATTCTTCTAATTCAAATTATTGAAGCAATAAGTATTTTGAATGTTATAGATTAAGACATTAGAATACTTGGATATACTTATAATAGAACAGATTACTATACTTTTTAATTTATATGTATTTCAATAAACGTTATACTTGAATTAATAAAAGTGTAAGTATAAATTTTATGATTTCGAATTTTCTTTTTTTCACTAAAATCAGAGAGAGCAACGAAATTTATTTACATATATTAACTTTTGGTTAAGGATGAAATACAAATAAAAATATCTGTATGATTAATTGCTGCTAAATGGAATAAAAGAGCGTGGTTAGCATGACATATTGTCATCAAAGATTGCAAATTTTCAGTGCTAGTTATAAAGTGATCTTACTTTAGTCTTGCATATGTACGTAAGCTTACCACGGATTTCGCTACGGGGCAGGTTACAAGTTACATTCGAGATATTGCGTATCCATCGATCTATGCGTCGTTCACATCCAGACAACGAGATTAGACATGATCTATCGCATTTGCAACAAAATCTCGCATGTTACATATCCCATCGATTGCACGATCTATCGCAATCTAAGGCATTATCGAGACGGGTGATTGCGTCCATTGCCAACTACAATTTACGTGTAACCTATCCACCAATCTGCACCTTGTTGGGTTCGAACCGGTGGAATTAGAAATGATCTCGAACTGTCATGAAATACACCGATAGGTCTCCTCAACTGCCAATCAGAGAGACCTATCGATCTGTCGATCATCCATGTCTCTCCACGTGACGTAGACAATATTGAATGGCAAGCTCTCAATAGTAGTTACATCATATCTCTCGTTATAGTTATAACTTGTTCGCAATTTGATTGTGCAAGTCTATGCTCCATTAAAAATTGATACAAGTGCGATTGAGTTTTTTTAATATCTACAGTTATAATACAACTATCGGATAATCTAAATCGTCATATTCTGTCCTAATATAATTTTTTACGCATGAAAGTTATGAGTTCACTGATTAATAATAAAATGTATAACATATAATATAATTCTATTGTACATCGCACAAAGAAAAACATTTTTCGCTAATTCACTTGACAAGTAAGCGATAATATTCGATTTAACACAAGCATTATTAATAAACTAATTATTAATAAACTTAATAAACGCGCCAATACTTCTGAATAAACATATTTCTTTTAATCTTTTTATCCCTTATTATTTTCCGTCAACGATTTCTGAGAAGTATAACTGATACTTCTCTGTTAATCTATGAACATTTATTGCAAAATCGTAGCATTGCAGGTGACAATTACGTAAATGTACTGCCGTTGCTGCAAAGAGCGAGCGAATAGGTAGGTATGATTTTGCAATAACCACAGCTGTCAGTCTCCTTCCTGCGATATACGCCCATTGCAATTATATCTTACGCCTATTATATATTCGCCTATTTAACGTGCGGCATTAATAATCGGTAGGACGTAATGTCAAATGTACAAGAATGCAGATGAGGACATAATCGCAAGATAACCGAATAAATTATATAGTTAATTATTCTCTCCGGCAACCATCCGCTGACAAATTTATCGAAGTTTCTCTTCGCGAGTTCCGGGATATCGTGGACAAAGATCTCATCGAACTACCCGATCACGAAACAAAGACTATATTTGCCGTATTAACATGTTATTCCGAAACAATATGTCGTGTCCCTCCTACACTTTGCAGCGTGAACATCGCCGCTATAGGGTTAAATGATATGCCGCTCAGTGGCTACGTCGTTCCCGGTTGCAACGCCCAAGGAAAGTACGTTACACACGAACACACGGCAATTCGTAATTTTCTGTTTTCGAAGATACCGCGGCAACAAAGAAGTGTAATTGAACCACGCAGATGTTGAAGTCACGAATCGTTTCTCATCATCTGCTTATAACATAAACGTTTCGATGGAATCATCACGATTATCACTCTCGATAGCTAAACTCTCATATTTTAAAATTAAAGAAAAGAAATACAATATTGAGCATCTAGAAATGCATCTCATTCTGGATTTGATTATATAGTTTCGAAATTATATGAGAATGAGTGATAATGTAGAAATAAGTAAGTTAGTAAAGTAAGAATAAAGTAGTTTGATAATAAAACAGATAATTTTTGACTTGATAATTTATAAACACAGAAATATAAATTGTTATCTTTATACATTGTAAAATTCTGAAAATTTGTACAAAAGTGTGATGACATAAAAATCCGGGTTCTAATAATTGAGAAAGAATACGAGAGAAAATTTCATAAAAAAGATCTCATATTAACTATGCATATGGAAAACTGGGTAAAATGAGTTAATTTTCATATGTAACGTATTATAATGTAATAAATAAAAGATACTATACAAAACTTAATAAATGGATTTTTAGATAGATGGAATTTTTGAGTGTACCAAATGGAATTATTGTGTGTACCAAAAGTATGAAACTTACGCTCATAGAATACAGCTTTGATATATACAATTTAAAAATTATTTATTATTAGGTCTTTATATCTAAAACATTTATTTTTCATCATACTATAAGTTCACTTCAGTGAGATCCAATTTTTTGATAAAATCAGTACAGAGTTTTTTATACATAAGAATTTTACAATACGCGCACAAAAATTTGCAACATATGTTTATTGGTTCTGTTTATAATGTTTGATGCATTAGTTTTTTGAAATTAAAATCATTTTTTCATAAAAAAAAGTTAACTGACTCGTACAGAAGATTAACACATTTTGAGAATGTTATTAGGAAGAATATTCCAACAGATATAGTTCATTGAAACTTCCTTCATGCAGAGAACGACGGAATGATGAAACGAAGGAAAACGAGAGAGCATTCGAGATGTAGTTAACACGCGGAGAATTTAGTTACGTCACAGTCGGGACGAGTGGAGCTCGTGTACCTATATCAGGTCACCCGGAGCCGTCGTCCGCCTTCGCCGTGTTATTAGCGAATTCCGACGAATCTGTGCCCGACGAAATCGATCGAGCGGGCGGTCGAACGGACGGAGTTATCGAGAGATCCAGCGTTCGGATCTCGGGACTCACGCGCGAAAGGGACCGTAGAAGGCCCGCGCGCGAGGTCCAGAGAGACGAGAGATAACGGACGTTGCAACAGGGCTACGTTGCTACAGAGCTACACTTTGGGCCATTCGAACGAATTGTCGCGACCCGTGTGGTGATTTATCTGGTCTAGGATAGAATGTAAGTATCGCCAATAGTGCAGTGGAGTACAGGAACGTGCTCTTAGAACTGAAAAAGTTACCCCGTTTACGCCAGCTTCACCTCGTGAATCAGATACAGGTATCTGCAGCATAATATATCACACAAGAACGTTTGGCTCGAGCCCCTCGGGACATGCGGGTGTATAATCTTTGGCCGGCCGAGCGGAGCTAAGAGTTTGGGCCCAATTACAGGGCCAGTACCACCGAGCGGACGGACGGATGAACGCTCGGACGAACGAACGGATGGACGGATGGACGAAGGAACGAACGAACGAACGAACGAACGAACGAACGAACGAACGAACGAAAGAAAGAAAGAACGAACGAGCGAGGCAACGAATGAACACACGTCTCCACCTTCGAAACTTACGAAGCGAGGCATCGCGATTGCGACGACGGTGTGTGTGCATATCGCGGCGAGCGTAAGAATGCATGAACGATGAACAGGAATTTGTAAAGAGAAAACCCGCCGGGTCGGGAGAGGATGAATGATAATAGCCTCCGACGAAATTCGAGTCGCTCATGTCGCTCTTATGACCCAATCGCTGTTATCCTCCGTGTAGAACAAGTAGACAAAAGGATCTGTATTCTTTTTATAAAAATCAAAAGCGAGATAAAGCTCGCACCATCATACAGTCTTGAGATTTCAAGATACATTTTCGCAATGCGTTCTCGTTCAATCAATGAATGATTTGCTTTCTAAATTTCTCATTTTTAATAATGATGAATGTTTTAAATATTATGAAATATTCAAATATTAGAGATAATTGTGCGTAGATAAATTATAATTCGCTGTTGCACATATGTCGCAAAACAGAAGAACTGTAAGACTTAACTTTGGGATGTAGCAGTTTTATTATTTAAATTCTGCATTAAATTTGATAGTCATGTTCGAAAATTTCTATTTCATCCACCAAAAATTTGCATAACATTCTGTCTATTTTCGAGAAATAGCATTTAGCATAAGCTCGTTAAACGTATTAATTAATGCATTATACGATATGGAAAATTATGTGACACGGTGCAACGAATGTTAGAAGGAGATCATTTAGCGAGCGAAAGTGAAATTGTAATTTTGGCGAGACATTAAATGTGTTATTGGATGAAACAGATTCGCGACGAGAGGGAACCAATTAATATACCGGCGCTAAAAAGTGTTAAACACGGATAGCGTTTCTGTAATTGCTAGCAAATGAGGTACGTAATCAACATACATTATAATCGAAACTGCGTTATAATTGTGTAAATTAACCGTGGGAGGTGCCATACCCGTGGCAATTATCGAGACAAATATTAACGATTTTATAAGAGTATTTGGAATATTCGCGGAAATGATAGCCGTCCGAGAATGACGGTAGTGATAATATTAAAGTGCTTCTATCATGGAATGAGTGTCAAAAACTGATGATATAAAGGATCTGATAAAACAATAATCTGCGTATGAGATATTATCTCACGAAAATAAACAACACAGTAAATGAATAAAATAATATTACAAACTAAATCAACCAAATCTTTATAAACAAAATTTATCTTTTCATTTTTAAAAATTTCAAGATCTTTCTATATAGCAAACTCACTAGAAAAATATTTGTAATTAATCATACAGTTAAATATAAAATTTTTATAATTAAATATATAATAATAAAAAATATTTTATATTTAAAAGTACGATTAAATGATACGTTTGAATTAGTGTTTATATTACCTACATAGATTTGCATTCGCGATCAAATATTTCATACAATTTATCTTCCTTTCGGGATTATTCCCAGAAAAATTCATCGCAAAGCATATTCATTCGCTGAACCACAATTATGTCGTTATAGTCACGATATTTTTATAAAATCTAAGAGGCGATTTTATTGTCAATGGGTGGTCGCGAGCGATACGGCGAAGACCAAAGAGCGAACGTAAGGAAGGGCTTCTCTTCCTGGCCAGACGAAGCCAGGACTTCTCGGGCACATAATTAGCCAACATCTATCAGCCCGGAGCTATCAGCTCTGTATCCGAACCACCCTCGAGACAACGTTGTGCATACGGCATTTGTGTCTTCTTATAGCAAGAGGTTATCTATCAGGTGGAGGAAAAAATGACAGTAATGCTTTCAACGAAACAAACGTACCTCTCCTATAAGGTTTCGATGTCACTGTATGCAACGAGATAATATGGAGTTTCTATGAAATTTCAAAGATTTCTCTTTCAAAGATAAAAATAAAAATAATAATGTAATAGATATATTATACATAGATGTAAAATAACACAAATGTAAATATATATATATATATATATATAATAATGAACATATGTCTCCCCTTCCTCTCTTTAAAATGTATCACCGTCAGATTTAACATGAAATATTAATTTTCAAATTGTAAACTTGTTCAATGAGAAAAATTCTTTGTAATACATTACATAATAATCGATAAACTTGTATCAAATATATTTTAATTAATGGTTCAAATCAATGTTTTATTTTACTTTGAAATAAATCTCGACAAAAACTTATTATACAGACTATTAACAGATTACTAACTAAATTAATAACAGATTATTAAATAAATATCCAAACTTATACCGTAATATTTCAGTACTGAATTAATCTTACAAATTTACGAAAATCATTTATTACGTGAGAACGTTCCGTGATTTTCGAGATTTAAATGGCTTTTCGTACATGTAATGATCTAATATCTCTCATTATCGCTCCACTCGATACGCGTAATTGATAATGTACACGTTAAAGGGAGCGTGCTAATTGCGAGAGATGCGGTTGGCCTGCGCTCATCGGCAGGTGCGTAGAGAGCGCTTTTTTCTCGTCGAAAATTCCGCCCCACACGCGATTTTGACAAACAAAACCTCTCCCGTGCGCGCGGCGAACTTCCGAAACTAATTATTTTGTCAGTTGCATTTCGACAAGCCGTAGCCAGAATCGACAGTTGAACACTGGAGTCGATTTCTCATCCGTCAAACGATCCGTCCCTCGAAATATTGAATTCACCGTTTAACGAAGCTTCGTTCTGCATTACAGATATTAATTTTCATCTATTGTTTACTATTGATATGTCTCGACGCTGAAAATCTTGCCAATCATTGATTGTTGATATTATACGACGGGTATTTAATTGTTTACATTTACGTTCAAAGAATTGTAAGTTAAGAAGCATTTTTAATACAGGAATAATACCACAAAATAATATTATTTTATAAATATACGAGTAACAGTAAGGGTAATTACATTTTATAACGACAGATTTAATGGTATAATTAAATTATCTTTTCAAGCGTTACATGAAAATTCAATACCTAAGCGTAAATGGATCTTTATTATTTCAACAGATCAGTATCAAATATCTAGCACGTTATAAAAGCCATCTTTTCCGATAAATCGCGTTGACCCTAAAATATTCTGATGTAAAAGAGTATATATTGCGTAAATATTGCAATTAAAACGTTTACATTCTATACTATGGCAGGAGATACAAGAAAAAAAAATGTTGCAATATATGTATTGAACATTGACAATTAAACAATCTTCCGCCGTAAAATGGAATCGCTCCAAGCGCAAAGGCGCTGTAAAATTTTAATTATCGTTTACATTTAGACTGGGCGGGACAATGTTTGGAAAAACGGACGATTATCGATAGCGTCATTTGATGTTCGAAAGTGTAGCATTGTTGATTATCTGCTCATCGAATATACGCAACAAATTTCCCTGAGGCGATCCACCTTTCACATCAACGGAGACAGCTGCGTGCTGGTTGTGGGGGCGAAAACCACAAAAAAAAATATATATATATAATATATATTGGCGACGTGAAATTTCTAAGAGAAAATTTCCGATCGACATCTTAAGTGGCATCTTGAAGTGGCACGCGCTACATTATATTAATTATTCGTAGCATGTACAGCACACCATCCGTTCTTATATATATATTTCTATACCGCGGAAATCATTATCCCAGTTTCTGTTAACTTATCAGATGGCATGCTGTACAATGTGTAATAAGAGTCCTGAAACAACCAAATATTACACCTGCAGCCAATCATCCGCAAAAAAATATCATATAGGTGGCCGTCTTCTGCTGTTGTGCTCAATCTCAAATTTAAGATATCTACAAAGCAATTTTATCGATGCAGAGTTTTATTGAATACCAAGAATTGTTGAATGGCCTAAAAATAAATATATATCTGGATACAATTCTTTTATTTAAAAAACTAAAATATATCTAAAAAATTATTGCAATATTTTTAAATAATACAATTATTAAATTTTAAAAATATAAAAATCAATAGAGCGACTTATAGAATCTTGAAGTTACATCTTTTTCCGTTAAATGTGTAAAGAATTTAAAAATATTTTAGAAATTAAAACCCACTGAGAACAAAAAAAAATAAATTTTATAAAATTATTTTTTGTATATTTTTAGATATTCCAATTACTTCGATTTACAATTAATCCCGTTATCTCAAAGTAACAGATAGAAATAATAAGAATGGATGAAATGGTGAGATATAAACTCATACGAGTGCAGTAGTACGTAATTTTCGACGAAGCGACTTTAACGAAAAATTATATTAGTTAATGTCCAATTGATCTTCCGACGACGATTATGCAAATTATGTTTATTACGGCAATAACATTGTTGGTTATCTGGCGAATCGCGCGAGAGCACGCACGTAGCTACTTTTGCGATGCTTGACACATCCGCACGATACGAGGAACACCTGCGGGTAAACGACATGCAAAAATTCGCCCGGTTAACATTCGCGCTGCCAGGCACATCTGACCGCTGGCAATGGACGGACAAAATCTTAAAAGAAAGTGAAAGTCCCATTTACATTCGTGTGACTTCCGCGACCACGGTTAACATTAATTTTCATAATCGCTCAAAATTCCACGAATGCCTGCGTCTGTCGTGCACAGATTAAAAGAAAATTAAATAATTTTCTAATATATTTCCAAATTTCTTTTAATAAAATTCTCCAAATTCCTACGTGTTATGTATATGGGTGTGTGTATATAAATATGTGAGTGTGTATACGCACGGAAAAAAATGTTTGGTTGAATTAACTGAAATTCTGGTGGAAAATGAACAATTCAGAATTCTAGTTAAATCTACAAGATTTCTGGTTAAATCCACTGAATGTTGGTCATTTTAACTGAAATTTTTAACAGATTTAACCAGAAATCTTGTAGATTTATAACTATAATTCTGGAGTGTTCATTTTCCACCAAAATTCTAGTTAATTCAACCAAACATTTTTTTCTGTGCACGAGTGGTAATTTAATAACTCAATGACTTTCTTTTTAAGGAGTCTATATAAGAGGAGACTATATTAAAAAATAAATCGAGTTTAGATTTAAAAAAAAAAATAACTTATCAAACTGCCCACGTGTATACATGTATAAAGTATCAAATAAAAAAACCGATATACTATGCTTACATTTAAAAATTTTAAATGTCATATAACTGATATCACAATTTTTTATTATTTAATATTAAAGCAATTTAATATTATACAAACGCTCATGAGAGATACCTATAAACTTTTCCCGTATTAATATTATCCTTCTTTATTATTTTTTAAACTGATTGCGTTTTATTTTTTCTCTTTTAACTATCAATAATCGATTATTCCTTCAATGATATTCCATCGATTCGAGTATTTACGCTAATAACGATTCACGATTCACTCTTGAAACGATCCACAGTCGGAGAAACGGAAAGCGACACCTGCGACTTTCGATGCAAAAATGCACGGCAATATACATATTCGGCACGCCGCGGGCTAAGCTGGGATCCGTAACCCGCGTGTGCTTTCGTACATATGCGATCGCGCGATGCCCCGAACGATCCCTTTCGGTCCGGTCCGCGAGCGTTTACCATAATTCATGTTAATTGTCCTCAGCACGCGCGCAGCTGTCCTAAATCCCACGCGCCGTGATTGCATTTCGCTGCGGGACAAACATTTCGAACAGTTTCGGAGTCTGTACTTAGACGTAGCTCAGCGCGCGGACTCAACGGGGCATTATCGTCTCCGCACGGTAACGCCAACCCCCTTTTGTGTCCGGGGGATACGTTTTTTTCTGCATCCGTGCATTTCGTCGGATCTCGTCGGATCTTCGCAAATCTAACGGACATATATACGTGGCGTGCAACGTTATTACGGTTTCGCGAGTGTGGAATGTAATGCGATTAACAAGAACGAAGAACGAAGCAATGGAAGAGAAAAATTGGAGAACGAGTTTAATCTCATACCACTTAGATAAAGTTCCACTTTAAAAGATACGCTTTTCATTTTTGGAACTAAATGGCGAATTCTGTTTTTTTTCCCTTTCGTACCCTTTCAGAATAATTTAGAATGTAATTTTATTGTAATGTCAATATCTTCCATAATTTTATAGAAACGGCATAAATTTTTCAAAATAATAAAAATAGAAAATTATTAGAATTAGTATTTCAATCATGTCATTAATATAAACTGCTTATATATTCTGAGTCTATTCTAATCGTTGTAATCACTTTTTTTATCTTTCGATTTTATAATACGCGAATTTTGTTTGCAATAAAAAAACGAAACGATTATAGAGCGCAAAATTTATTTATCAAAAATATTCGAGCCTCAAGATTCACGACTAGTTGTATAAAGCAGGTCGTTGAAGTTTCGCAATTAATTACTCGTTTAACATGAAACCCTGTATATGCAGCTGCCATAAATCGACGCTCGGCAATTTCATTATTTAATCTTACGGGGCGATAATGGGCACTCTCCGTTGTCGAAGCGCGATGAATTTAATTGGTCGATCGTACCATCGCACAGTTGAGGCTTTTATATATTCACGGATGAATGTCCAGCGCCAGATCAGCTATATTATTATATACATTCGTGGACACACGCAATGTGTCTGGTATCGATATACAATTTTGACAGTTTATTGACGCACGCAATTCTCATTCACATATGTCTCTCTCTCACATATTGGTAATATTGATATATTATAAATCCTAACTATACACCCTTAGTTATTAGTGTTAATTTTTAGAATAGATATAATTATATATAATTTGATTCTAAAAATGTATGCAGTAATAAATAATATACAGCGCTGTATATTATTTATTACCGCACATATTTTGTCAAAAAATCTCCTATAATTTATTTTTATTTGCTGATATTTCAATTAATTTGCACATTTATACTTTTTTTTATATTATTCACTATACATGCTGTTCGTCTAATATTGTATAATAGTAGCGATAATTTGAAGAGTTAACGTTGTTACGCGGGAAATCCTTGACAAGAGAAGAATA
>Ga0157364_1006828_pt1 | contig 11770 bp, 4 predicted proteins | sample AttsexASBM2_FD_111476 | JGI IMG/M metagenome (GOLD analysis project Ga0157364, IMG submission 111476) | Fungus gardens microbial communities from leaf cutter ant in Ribeirão Preto, State of São Paulo, Brazil - Atta sexdens ASBM2 | ecosystem: Host-associated > Fungi > Mycelium > Unclassified ...
TATGTGTTTTTTCTTTTTTATCTATTATATATATATATATATATATATATATATATATATATATATATATATATATATATATATATATATATATATAGTCCTTTTAAACTTAATATTGTTTACACAAGTTGCTTTTCTGTACGTACTGTCTCTGTACGACAAATATGATCACATGCATCATTGATCGAATTGGAAGGATGCTCGCACGGAGTTCGGGAGATTTGGGTTCGAATTCCATTTGAAGTAATATTTTCGAATTCTTTACAGTTCAAAATGCTGGAAACATCAAATCTACAATTAAATTTAATTTGTAAGATTATTATTTTAGTTTGATTGTTTGAAGTCCGAAAATAATCGGCGCATAATTATATATATATTTTTGAGATAAATATTGCGCGAAAATATTAATGATTATATTGAGCCACGATCTCGATCTAAATCAACAGATTCATATATTTTATTCGAATATGTCGCGAAGCATGACAGATGACTACTATCAATTAGATGATTAGTTGATTAGCTGAGTGTAATAACGTGATAGTGCAATATAGGTACAACACATTTCTTTTATAATGGTGCGCGTGCTCTGGACTTTTGAAATGCTTGAAAAATTGAGTAACGGCGTGTGACACAAAGGCATTTTCTGCATTGTGCAGATGCAGAAAAATTTCTTTAAAATATACATTCTTATCATAATACACGTATATGACATGGGAATTAAGAAATGCTACAGAAAAATTTTTAAATAAAGAAAGAAGTCATCAATACACTAAAGATCGGTTTTGTAGAATTAATTAGAATTATGAAAATCAATGATTGATTATCTAAAATTTTGTGTATAATTAAGATTTTAATTATTTATAAATGATAATTAGTAAGAACAAGAAGATGGGAATTAAAAAAGTTGTAAAAATGTTTTTTCTAATTTTTATTCGTATTTTTCTTTTTCAGATTGAGTGTCTTAAGTAACATAAGATCATCATACGTCGGCATCGAAGTACTCACTGGAAATTCTGTCTCATCATTATCAGAGGTAAGCGATCTAACAGACTTGCTTCTGAACGCCAGCGATCGTTCTTCGGCTGCTTGTCTGTGATCTAAATTTCTTTCCGTCCACGTTTCACGTTACTGCCGTCTGGATGATCTCACGAAGAAAGAACTCGGGCTAGACTCATTTGCTTTTTTTTTTACTCATCGCTCAAAGCCACTAGGATGCTCTGACAGAATCTGTCGGTCAGGATGCATCGATAAGGGCTTTTCACATAGCTTTTCGTAATTCCCATCTAGCGTCGTTTATCTCTTGTAACTTGTTTATGGTTGCACCTTTTTGAAATGCCGCCAAGATACTACATGCAAAAGTTCAATCGATTGGAGCTAATTCTGATTAATTACTTAGATATCATTAGTGAGAGAAGAAAACAGGCGATTTCCTCATTATTAAAATATTTCTGCTTGTTTATTATTAAGCAAAACATTTTATTATCTTATATATTATTAAAAGAATAACTTTATTGAAAAAATATAATAGTTATTTTATTAGACTTTTTTTTAATCAAAGTTTTAATGGTTTAAAAAATATTGAGAAAATTAAGCTTTATGCATCAATGAAGATGTAATTATTTAATGTATTTAATAGCATAAAATAGGAAATATAAAATAAAATATAGAAATTAAATTATTTTAGTATTATTAGGATTAATTCACTTTTGTTTCCTTTTAATTTAACCGTGATATTTTAAATATTAAAAAGACTGCAATTAACTATATGTATATAAAAAAATATATTTAATAGAATACCTATATAATAGAAAAATATAAAATATAAAATTAGATATTTATTAGAATAATTCTCTCTCTCTCTCTCTCTTTCTCTCTCTCTCATCTCTTTTTTTCTTATTTATTGCATGCATCTTTTGACTTCGAGAGAACATTGTAATTTGTTTTGTTGTAATAATGTTTCTTTGAAGTGTGCAGATAGTTTAATTATGCCACTTGTTGTTTCGAATGTCTGTATTATCCATCTTAATATAACTCTGACTCAATCACTTAATGATATAAGTCTAGGGATAATTACAAGTTGCGTAAATCTAATATCGGTATAATATAATTAACTGCTCTCATCTGATAATGATGTAACGACTGCTCGTTATGCTACGAATCAATATTACACATCGATTATTATTAAGTTATATGAATTCGCTCGTAAAAGCTGAATACTGTTAGAATCTCATTACATTATCGTATAATCCATTTTCATTATTGCGTTTAATACACGTATAGTGTTTGTCGTAGCGTGTCGTACTTTTGGTAACAATATCGTTCACTTATTACATCGGTAAATGGAGCTGGTGTAACTCCATAGCCAACTGGTGCACGACTTTCGAATTAATTCAGTTCTTAATCTCTGCGTATCGCGTACAATTCCTGTTTATCACGGGGATTTAAATATTCTCTCCGCCGGAAGAGGAAGTACGGGGCCACTCGAGACAGCGAGAAGGCACAGCCCGAGGAATATTTTCCGGAGCGTAAAGCTAATTAATGGTGCACGCCGGTCTAATTTATCGCGGTGATACGCGGTGGATAAACGCGGCGAAAGAACGCGGCGTTGTAGCGTATCCACATTTATACTCTCGTTAAATAAATCCGCCCGACCCGGAGTTCCTACGTGCTTCCTAACGTGTTCCGCGAAAAGCCCGGAAGCCGTCTACAGCATCGCACGCAGGTAAATGGTGAATTCTACGGCTCGGTATGCACACTCGCGGTACGTGCTCCTGCCACATTTTTCCTTTTCTTTCTTCATGGAGAACATTCATTGTTAGTCATGTGTATGTACATAAGCCAGCACAGAGGTTTTACGCGAGTTCTTGGGCGAACTTATTGGTGGGTTTACTTATAAAATTTCGATCTGCCGCGCCGTAACGAGGCGAACGAGGCGAGCGTTGAGAGAAATGTGCTCGACATGGTGTATAACACATGACATATGGAAAATTTATGTTAAATTTAATATGAGATGAATATGTTACAAAGTAATACAGATGTTAGCTGAAAAATCAGCATAAAAATATAATATTTAGACATAACTTAGAAACGAATTATGAAAGCATATTTCTTAAAAAAAAATTAATAATATATTAAATGAATATGTTAATTTTTATTCATTTATCTTAAAATTTTTGTTTTAAAACTATATTATTTTTACATTAAATACTAAATTATTTTTATATTAAATACTCATCTATTGTTATATTAAATATTCATAATTGTTACTATGTTAACACTAATAATTTTTTATAATAAGCCATTATCTAAGCTTAATAATTTTTATAATAAGCCATTATCTAAGCTTTAAATCTTAAGCTGTAAGAAATTGATCAATCATAGTCGAATATTCTTTTCACATTCGAATATGATTGGTCAATTTCTTACGAAAGTTTAGATAATGATTTATTGCAGAAAACTCATAAGAAATGTTAAATTAATTTAACACAAAATATTCAAATAATATTCATATAATGTTAAATTAATACTCGGATAAGTTATAAATTCAATATAAAATTTTAACAAGGTTTTAATACAAATTTTTTATTATGTAACAATATTCCAATAATTTAGTAACGGTGATAATATTTATAATAATAAAAAAAGCATAACAAATTCATTGTGGAACATGAATTTTAAACAAAAAAGATCAATATTGAACTAAACAGAAAGAAAGGGATTAATGAATGTATCGATCTTATTTTGTAATCTTTCTGCGATATATGTGCAAATACTTTAGTTAATAAGATTAAATATTACAAAAATTTATTATCTATAATTTTATAAATGTGTATACACATTTCTAAAATCGCAATAGTTTTGTAATAATTAATTTTATTACATAATTAAAATATTTATATATAATGCAGAAAGATTATACAAGTAATAATAGAACTTCATTCATAATTAGGACTCGACTTATAATTAGAATCATCAGCTTATATTTAATAAATGAATTTCTTTTTACCAGTTTGTTATTTCCAATTTTCGATAGTGTTTCCGCTACTTTAGAATTCGGCGCTTATTGTGCACAATACGCGTCCGGACACGCTTAATTAGGTATATGAACTCGTAGATTTTGTGCTATGGTTTCCACATGGTCTAGCGATGGTACGAGTTTAATAAGGTTCGTCGAAAGTTGCTTCGCAATTAACATTCGGTCGATGATAGTAGAAGTGCGAAGAGAAAGCCGGTATATGCGCGAGAATGACAATGCCTGTTTGAGCAGTGTTGTGTTCAAACAAGAAAAGAGAATGAATACAAGTCGTACAAATTAACCAATTTGAAATCATTACGAAGTAATAGTTGGGTTATAAACGGAGAACATCCGGCTAAACAAGCAATGCAGATTAACTGGAGATTTTTTCTTTTCTGTTCTGCTTCTAAATCATATATTATTTGCTCGTGCTTCTTTTCTCTACCACCTCGTTTTTATTAAAAATTATTATAATAATTGTTATTTTCATTAGTTTTATGATTATTATTCGCGTTGCTGGCATTGTTATCGCTACAATTTTTTAAAAACAATGTAATGTGGCGAAATATTTTTTATTATAATATAATATTAAATACAGGGTGGCACATATGTGTAAAACGTTGTTTTATTCTCTCATTACAAGTACAATATATGGAGTACTGATTTTTAAATTGTGTACGAGCAAATTCTATATTTCATCAAAACTTTTAGATGTGGTATCATAAGTATTGGAATTGAACAGAAATAAAAACGCAAAACACTTTAATTTTCAGTATTGCGGTTAAATACAATAACTAAAAATTATGTAGAGTAGGATAAGATAAATTACACGTAAACATATCTTAGATAAAATCAAGATGATTTGAATAACGTTTTTGTCTAAATTAAAGATAGAGATAATGCATGTTATAATAATTTAGATAAAGAAAAGATGAAGCAATCTAGATAATTATTTAGATAAATAATAGCAAGTATTGTCAGTTTGTGAAATAACGGACGACAGACGATTAAGTATGAAATAAAAGTTATATTATTTATCGTGGAAACAAAAGTGTGGCAGCGACTCAAAAATGTTTCCATCTATACAATTATATTCGTGCAATTATATTCGTTATCTGTATCGAAAAGTAATCAATAGCACATCTTCGAGATATGAGGCTAAACATATTGAATGTCATTCATTAGAGACAATTTTATAGGTTTTGATAATTAATTCGTCAACATGGAGTCTTTAAAGACATTAGAACTTTTGTAAATTTTAAGAGTATGGATAGATAACGGAATTCTATCTCCCTCTCTCTCTCTCTCTCTCTCTCTCTCTCTCTCTCTCTCTCTCTCCCTCCCTCTCTCTCTCTCTCTCTCTCTCTCTCTCTCTCTCTCTGTGTCCCTTTTTTTAAATATGATGTTGATATTGTGTGTGTGTGTGTGTGTGTGTGTGTGTGTGTACAAGAACGCTAGTTGTTTATTTTATTATAAGGATAGAATAGAAGTCGTGTGTTCTTAGTGATCTCAACCGCATATTTTGTACAAATAAAAAATTTAGTCTTTCCAAGTTTTATATGTTTTTGACGCTATTTTCCATATATATGTATAGAGACATTATATTTAAAATAGGTTTTTCGATATTTTATATAATTTTTTCATTGCAAAATCTAGAGATACAGATAATGTCATATTTACGGAGATGTGTCAAATATAATTTACATAATATTATTAATTTACATAATAATTTACAAAATATTCAAAATCGAAGAAGAAATTCCTTCAGAAAGACTTGATAAATAGAAAATAAATAGAAAGACTTGAGAAACGTAAAAGGTTTTTAATTTGTCATTTATCAAATGATGGAAAAACTAATTGCTGTACCTTAAATAGTCTGAGAGTTTAAGAAGTAAAATTTAAGCTTTAAACCTTAAGCTGTAAAAATTGATCAATTATAGTCGATTATTCTCATAATTTGATTATAAAAGGTCAATTTCTTACGGCTTAAAGATTTATTTCTTATGGCTTAAAGCTTAAGTTATAAAATTATAGATGTCACTTTATGTGGTAAACCGATAGCGAGGAACACAGTACACTATTTTACAGGCTGTGACATATAATATTTTTAATTTGATATATCATTTTGTACTCATTTTGATTTATTTGAATTAAATTTATTAATTAATCCGCTATAAAAATGATTTTATTATTTTTCTTAGAAAAAAATTTGATTATTTTATTTGTAAAAATTTTCATTGCGAAGTGTTCAAACTTTTTTAAGGCAACATTTTATACTATTTTTTCCGAAAGACATACTCTCAAATATTTTAAATTAAAAGGATTTTCTATTTACTGATATTAAAAGTTATGAATTTTTACCGATATAACGTTTTTTGAATATTCTTATTCTGATTTAAATCTGTAAAAAATAAATAATACAATTCGACTTGGTAATAGAAAGCGTCTCTTTGTTGAAAGCGTCTCAATGATTCCTGTTACTGATGGAGAAATTAATATTTCAAGTTGGCCGGCGGAGGATTAATTTTGTATCAGTTTTGTTAAAAATAAATGTGTTGTTATAATAAAACAAATATATATTTGATATATTTTATACGCTACTCTGTATGATGTAAAAAAGAGTAATTATGTAATTGATTGGTTACATATTTGTAAAGATATATGGTCAAAAGCCCTTAATGAATATTACGCTTTCGTTAATTACATTGTTATAAGTTGAAGTATTGTAACAAGTTGAAGGAGAATGGCAAACAATCATTATAAATGCTTTGCAATGTGAAAACGCAAGATCGACATGTAATGTTAATCTTTTAATCCGAAAGCGATAGTTTGCCAATTTTTATTGGCATATATACACGTAGTGATTCACTCGTCGTTCCGTCACGCTACAAATAACCTTTTTTTTCGACGATGGGCAGTCGGCCACGAATTATGGAGAGGGTTAAATTGGCATTTATCGAAACGAAATCGCGCGTAGTATTGTACACGCGGAAGTGCTATCGGCTTTAATTAAGCAATCACGCGTCGGCCACAAATGATCAATCCGCGTGCACACGAATACGGGTCATTCCCCATTTTCCCCAATCGACCCTCTGCACCAGCCTTTTTGATCGAGGCTAGTTTTCATTAGGGTACATCCTCCACCAATCGAGTGTCCGTAATCAATTCGCGAGCACAACGAGCCGCTCGTCGTGATGCGTAACGCTCGCGTTTGTTGCATGCCAATTATGCACTTCGCCAGAATTATACTCGACACCCGAGTTCAGCGCACATCGGTGCTTTCACCCTGCGTTTTCCGTTAAATCTTCCGTTAAAATCACCAGTTTGTTACGCGAAGATTTAATGTCCAGGCGTCGCGTGGAATAAAAACAGCGGACGCTGTTTCTCTCCGAACATTTGTCATCTGTAGAGTCCACTGTAAAGCCTCAGATACAATGCGAAGGAATAGCGATATCCGATAGTGATAGAAATAACACGATTTCAACCTATTAGATACATTGGAATATTCAATTTTTGATAGGTTGAAACCATGTTATTTTTATCGCTATCGCTATTCCTTCGCATTGTGTCCGGGATTTTCTCGTCAGTATTCTTTAATTGGCAGAAGCGATCATTAGATAAATTTAATAATTACAATTCAAGTATAAATTATATCTATATCTCTCACAAATGGGATTACATATTTTTAATTTTTATTTTGTATAATACGTATAATTACAATTTTTACTAAAGAGAGTGAGAGAAAACATTCCAAATAAGGATAACGAAGACTGATGCTGCCAAAGCTTGTGTTACAATTAGTGGCAAACCACGTTCCTTGTATATATCTAAATCGAACCGTTTGTGAAGTAAATACAGAATTCAGATAGGAATGTTGTATTTGTGAAGGATCTCTATGCCTTTATATCATTGAAGGTCAATAATTAGACTATTCTGCTTCCTGACGGATGTCAATTTCCGCTAGTCTGATTGTAGGTAGTCTTTACGGAACGTGACTCGAGCTCGATTAATGTTTTTTTTCTTTTTTCCCTCGTTTCGTTCTCCGACTTTGTTACTTCTCATTCTCTCTATTTTTCTGTTCTCTCTCTCTCTCTCTCTCTCTCACTCGTCGTAATAATGTTACATACACTACAAGACAATCTAATTATATATTTAACCGACATTGAAAAAAGTGGTAATAGCTATCAGATGTATTTTGTTTAGTGTATGATGTAATATTTAGTAAATATTATTATACATAGTAACCAACTGTTTATAATAATAAAGTAATAATAAAGAAAGTAATAATAAAGTAATAATAAAGAAAAGTATAAGATTTACAAAAGTAAAATTAGTGTTTTTGATTTATTATTATAATGTACTATATATACTAATATACTATATATTATTACAACTATATATTATTATAACTATCATCTAGGCTTGGTTAAATTACTAGATTTTTTTCAGTAAAGATTTGTTTATCTAAAAGAGTATTGCTTAAGAAAGCACTTGAAAATCCGACTAGTTTAATTTAGTAAAAAGATATTCGAATGATAGAAAGTAAAATAGTTAAAAAGATTAAAAGAGAAATAGTTAAAAGGATTAAAAGAGGGAAGATGGATTATTATGTTCTATTTTATCTCTCTCTCTTAACATATATCATCGTATCTTTCAATTCATTATGATAATTAGGATTTTATATGAAGAACAAAAAGTTAATGAAGAAATATTAATGCACACATAATTATAATCGTATAATATCAGAATGGCTTGATCTGTTGAATTGCGGCGTAATGGGAAATTGTTCTATTTATAACGAAAATGATCTACTTCCGGCATTGTCTGCAAGTTATCGATCGACTATATTGTGTATGGCTGACATTATTACTGTACATGCTGCTGGAATATTGCTAATTAGGTGCCATCGATAATCAATAAGCATATGATAATAATTTACTATTAATTGTCTTTCTGAACAACGAATTTTACGACAATAATTTATACTGACTCAATTTCTTATATTAAAGATAAAATTTTATGAGAGATACCAGTAAATTATTAAACATTATTTTGACATAAAAGAATTATTCCTTTTTGCAAAGCTCAGAAATGTTTTGTTTTGAAATATCTAAAAATTTAATTAGAGTTGAAAATAATTTGTTTATTAAAATATTTAATTATTATTTATTATAATTAAACCGCTCAAACTGCTTGCTAGAATATTAAAACTTTTTGCAGCATTGTCATCAACTCTTAAGCATAACTATATTTTGATGATCCAACAAAATTATTTTTAGATCTGTATTTAATTCAATTTTTAGATATTTTAGCAAAACCATATAAGAGTTGCAAAATACATTGAGATATTATAAACATTTGGATTATAAAAATTACAGTTATCAGAAAAATGTCACTGTTGACAAAAACAGCATATTTTGATATTACTAAATGAATTTGAGAATTTTAAGAATGAAAGAAGTTTCGATATTATACGGCTTACTTGCTTTCGATTTAGTTGTCGAGAGAATGCGAAAGACTTGGCAGAATGTCACGGAGGACGAACGATCGAGAGTAGACCGAATCCTTGGCGACGTCTCATGTATAATCCAAAAGTTTGTATCTTCTCGAGAAAACGCCACCTAGGTTGAGCGTGTTCTCCGAATTATGTATAGATGCTTCTGTTTCTGCATCTATGATACACTTTCGTGATATCTTAACGAGATTTGAAATTACAAGATAGCGCCTTGTGGTATACGCGATGAAAATTGTGTTACATGCATTGCACATTTCATATGCATTACATGCATATGAAATTGAAGGAATTAATTGTATTAAAATTGGATAGATGAATGCAACGGAATGTTGGTACAATTTTGACTTTAAAGTTTAATATCTCGGATAAAGAAATAATTTGTTTCAATTTGATTTTTCAGCCATCTTAATTTTCTGTTTTCCTTATTTTTGCACCCCAATCATAAAATTGTTGTAATGTTTTACATGAATATTGCTTAACATTCTTTCTTTTTTAATACTATTCTTTACGAACTTTTAAATATCTTTATTAAGTATTTTTGCGAAAATTATCGTAGAGCGATATTTGAAAAAATGTTTTAAACGTTGAAATCTTATCTTTTGAATGCTTAAAACTTTATGTCTCTGTAATTTCACCATAAATATTAATACAAAGTGAATTTCTTGAAAAATAAATTTCAACTTTGATGCGTGTACGGAGAAAATAAAATGTTTTCTATAAATTTCTTCAATTTTGTCGCAAAATATAACATTTTCTCTTTAAAATGCTTTTTAACATCGCTCTGCGGTCGTTTTTCGCAAAAATACATAACTTTGAATTTGTTTCTTTTTAGCTGCTTTTAAATAACTCCCTATTTTTTTTTAACAGTATATATCCACATTTATAATATAAATCGAAAAACAATCAATACGTTGTTACACTGTAAAAAATAAAATGTTAATTTTAACTTAAAGATGTATAGTGAATTTTCTGAGACATGCAAAAATGTTAAAATTAACATTTTTGTGTTAATTTTAACATTTTTGTATGTCTCAGAAAGTTCACTAAATGTTTTTAAGTTAAAATTAACATTTTATTTTTTATAGTGTAATAATAGTGATTTCAATTGAAAGACACATTTTAAATGATTTAAAAAAAAATTAGGTAATTATTTCCAGGTTGATATGTGTTATGGCTAAAAAATCCGTTCATATAATTAATTAATAACTGTTGTAGCAACAAAGTGCAAGTAGCTGCTTGTTGTTCATATTTAACAATGCACTGAAAAAAGCATTTGCTCGTAATGTGTTTCCATTCAGATGACTTTTTATATAGAAATGTGGAGAATAGCTAGTAAACTAGACAGAAAGACGCTTCATTAAGCTGTTCGTGTTCACGAGGATATATTTTGCAACCATTTCATACATTTTTTCTGGATGCTCCCTTTTCATATGTTGTTCAAATACGCACGTACGGTTATATGTACTCTTCATTATGAGAAATATCAGCGGCCCCAAAGGGTATAAAGCGAGCTGTACGAGAGTCGCGCTTTTTCGCAACTGCATAAATTATGCTCGTTTGCCTTAGTAAAAATTTACCAAGGCAAACGCTTTCGCATACGCGATATTAAATTCTTATTCACAAATTGTCGGTGAGATAAAGCATGCACTTGACTTCCTCTTTAATAATTCTGCCAAGTACTCGGTATTATCAATAGCATGAAATACCCATTAATGGTCGTGTGACGATGCACTTCGCATTTTTCAGAATTAATAAAAAAATAATTTTCCTGCGCAAAGAAACAACTGGCGCCTGTAATTCTCTGTATTTTCCCCCGCAAGACTTCGCGTGCAATATTCGCGAAATTCATCTCCGAATAATATTTTCGCTGCGTACATTGCTTTTTTTAAGCATCGCGCCGACACAAAAGACCATTTACAAATTACGTGTCTTTCATTCGTCGCAAAACTAATCCGACGCGGAATGGTACGCGAAAAACGTTCCGAAGGCGTTCCCTCGAATTTTTTCATTGTATTTCGGAAGCAGTCGGCAGACTCGCGCCGTTTCAATTACTTTATGCAAACGTCGCGATTCCGTAATTTTCCGCCCGTATCGATCGTGTTGACGGACCGCCATCGTGTTTACGAAAACTCTTTTCTCGTTACAGGCCATGTTCGTGTGTAACCATTTCCATCGTAACGCGATGTAGTTGTTTCAAAAAAAAAAAAAAAAAAAAAAAAAAAAAAAACAAAAAAAAAATA
>Ga0157364_1006829_pt1 | contig 11769 bp, 12 predicted proteins | sample AttsexASBM2_FD_111476 | JGI IMG/M metagenome (GOLD analysis project Ga0157364, IMG submission 111476) | Fungus gardens microbial communities from leaf cutter ant in Ribeirão Preto, State of São Paulo, Brazil - Atta sexdens ASBM2 | ecosystem: Host-associated > Fungi > Mycelium > Unclassified ...
TCGCACCCACACACACACACACACACACACACACACACACACACACACACACACACACACACACACACACACACATACACCATTGAATGTATTCACGCGTACTGAATCACCCACTTTGTATCGCACGTGTGCGGCAATCTTTACGCGATTGTACATTGTGGTTAAGAACCGATCAGTAATTTGATACGAAAGGTGCGGCAGGATGTCGATTCATTTATAATTTCCATTGTGCATAAATTGTGTTTCCACATATTCCTCAATGTAACAGTTGAACCGTTCGACGACCGAATCCTTCATTGCGGAATACGTAGAATAAGGTTGATATTGCGCTTCTTCAAGAGTTTCTGCACATCTGAGTTGTAAAATTCCTTTCCTCTATCAGAATGCAAATTTTTCAGACATGTTCCATCTTCGAATCTTGGCGATCATCTTCGTCACTTCATTCCTTAGCTTTGAGCGATTCAGCTCATATATGTTTACTCAGCACATCGATAACGATGAGAGTGTAGTGGTAACTCCTATTGAATCGAGTATAAAAACGAATCTCAATCACGTCCACCTGTCACAGGTATCCGTGTACTATGACGTGTCTTCGCGGAAAATTTCTTCTCGCCGGAGCGTGCAATTCATTAACCAACAGATGTTCCTCAGACATTGCGGATAATTGTTCGGCACGATGCACTTCTCGAATTATCTTTTCAAGTTCATTTAACATAACCTGCACAATATCTTGTATGGCTACACTTTTCCTCTCGATTTTATTCGGACGATCTTTCAAATCTTGAACACTCTGCTGCACGTATCGTTCGTTTGCTGTGTTAGCATATGACAGGCTCATCGAATTTTGCGCGACTTTGCATCAAAGTCAGCTTCGCAAAGTGCGCTATGCAAAGAGCGTTATTAATTTCTGAGCAATCCACACCACTGATAGTGCGATTTGCTTCCTCCTCCAAGCTAGTCCACATTTATTAATCGGCATTGCGATATCAACTGAACAACGTGTGTCGAACGAGGTTAATTTATAAACAGACCGATTTCGCGAAGCTCTTCGATAATTGACAGAATCTCGTTGTCATGACTATTGTGACTTGCTTGGCGCGAGGTCTCGAGTAATCGCAGATGATCCACAATTTTGTTGGGATCATCCCAATGGATATAGTTGATCTTGTTATTGTTTAGTAAATTGCGTAGTAAATCCATCCTTTTATTTATTCCAATTTTTTTATCCGACATCAATCGGATGCTATTATGTTCTTATACTAGTATCTCTTACTATCCATTACTTGATTACTCGGGCTGACCACGCCGGTAAGCATTTATCATCAACAGAATGTTCCTGTAGGTCCATACGTCATCATCCGTACAGATACTCTTGTTGGAAAATTTCATGAATATTAACTCGTACAAGCCCGATGTTCCATCGTATCTTTTCCCATCTATAATTATATCATCGTTTTTGTGCAGGGTGTTATCGTTCCCTCGTCGCTGAAATAAACTTCATATACATGTCTACGTTGACGGCTTTCTTACCGCTCAGAATCGCTTTCAAATATTTCTGTCCCAACGGATCATAGTTTGCATGCAGTTTTTCTTGGATATTTGGATATTTGAAGTGTCGAATAGACGTTACGAGCGGTTCATCGATAACCTCGAAAATTTCTTCTGGAAGTCATACGATAAATCGCGCGGTTGTATTATTTCAGATACTTCGTTCAAAGTGGTACGATTTTTGATTGACTCAACATTGTTTCACAGACGTAGAAGCTGTATAGGATTGTCGTACAAAGCACTTGGTCGTTTTCTTTTGATTCCTCGTCTTCTCCCGAAAAGAATGTTTCAGTCATAAAGAATTCTTGGAGGATTCAACAGTCTGTTTCAGCGATAATAGGTTTGAAGTGTCTCCCAATGCGATATCCTCTTCCATTTTATCAGTCTTTAAAATTTTTTGCGAATCAAATCGCTCGTTTTCGCAATCTCCTTAAATATCTTTTCACGATCTTTGCTGTTGTCCATGTTAAAGTATCGAGATCAACTGATCACATGACGGTATTGCAAAGTCATTAAATCCTTTTCTATATCGCTCATCGGTAAGCGCACTGTCAATCACTAGAAATCCATACTTTTGCTGCCAACATTTATGACATATATATAAATCGCAGAAATTCTCATAAAACATATTGGTATTCACGTGATCGTTGTACACGCGTACAGATTAGTACCATCTTGTTTGAACAGTATCAACAGATTTGCATTGTCGCGTATAAGGTGTTTTGCGTATGTCTGACAGAGATAGAAGCAGTCGACGTCCGCGTGTCCCATTGCAAAGTACTCTCTTATCGCGTTCTGTTTGTCGCATGTTACGTCATCAAAAATAAAGATGGAATTCAGAAGCGCTTTGCTCGATGGAATGACGTCGCTGTTATTAGACAATGTAAAATGACCGATTTCCTCAATCAGTGCTAACAAATTTATCAGGTCGATCAATATTGATATTTCGATTGTTGCAGCGATTTCGAGTACATGTTCTCGAATCGTCATGCGAACTTTCTAACAGGTTTATCAACACGTTCGTCTTGTCGCAATTTGACGGTCCGCAGATGACAGCACGTATAGATGCTGATTGCATGTCGCCATGCTTGCGCGTCTCTTTATCGGTTTGCACTTTGCCGTCAAGATTCATCACTTTGATCATCTGCAACTGGCGCACAAACTGCATATTTTCTCTTTCGACAAAATACTGAAAACGATATCGCGAGCGGATCTTTAATGAGCTGCTTAGAGTGAAATAGATCAGTAATCAAAATGTTTCTCGTCATGTCGAATGATCTGCACAGTTTAATCTCAAAAGAACTGGAATACATACCGAAAATTGTCTTGCGGAAGTTTGAAAATTGCATAGATCTGTTGTTGGGACAGATTATCTAAACATATACGAGCAGATTCAGAGGTATGACAATACCGTCGGTGTATAAAGCAATACGATTTATACGATTTATCGAATCAAATGCATATCGGTCTGAGGCCTTTGATAAATATTGCAGCGAATCTCATCGAGAGGCTTGTTAAATCGTGCGATAAATGGTCTTCCTTTCTACTATATTCTCAAATATCAGTTTTGTGGTCCGGGAATGTGATTAGAGAAGCGATTGATAGAGGTGATAAAGGAATTAATTCATTGGACACTGCGTATCGTGAGCACAACATAGTGTATTCGTATAGCAACAATCTTGTTGAACGACACGCGGCTGACAATACACTCACCGAGAAGGCGCGAAAACGCATTACTGCGGGTGATTCGACTTTCAGAGAGAAAGCCGCAGCTACAGCAATTTGGGCAGTTATGATGGCTAAAACGAAAATTGGTATGGGTTTGAAAACAAGGAAAAGAAGAACAAGCGAATACTTCCGAGTGAAACGCAGCGGCGTCATGCCTGTTCTATCGCTATTCGGCATTCTCGGGTCAATCATTGGCGCAGTCATCGGATCAGTGGCGCGGCGGGAATCGCCAAGGCAGTAAACGATAACAAAGCGGCGCAGCATCAGTTGGAAGAACTGCAACGTCATAATCGCGCTATGGTAGGCCGCGGTGTTTGTCTCGCTCCATAAAAACACGGACAAGGTATCGCGTGTAGAAAAAAAATCGATGAAAAAATCGAGGAGAATAACTACCGATGTGCAATTGCAACAACTTGCAAACTGTATGCACATTCTATACTTTAGAGGCATCTTTATGCGTACTATATTACTAATCGAAAGAGTATGTCAAAACGAGAGCGGTATCGTAAATTTAGACAGGTCGAGGGATCTGGTACGCATTGGGTAGCGTATGCGAAAAGAAGGAATCACGTCATGTATTTTGACAGTTTGGCAATTTTCGACCGCCGAAGGAACGGTATCTGGTAAACAGTGTAATCGAATACAATCGCACGCCTTAACGTTAGAGTCAGAACAATTGCGGACAGCTTTGTCTATAGTTTCTACAAACAATTGACAATTTAAGAATCGACATTATGCTGTTTTAGTGCTCGTTTGAAACATGTCGCTGATGTTTATGCTGATCGGCAAGAGCAGCGTCCTCGCCGTGAGCTATTTTCCAGCAGTAACGGCGATTACGAGCTCGGTCTGACGGACTTTGAAACGTATTATACTCTAACCAATGTAAATTCAACAAGTTTTACTATGGCATGAGGAAATTGTCATTCCCGAACAATCGTATGAACTGCGTGATATAGAGCGATATCTGAAGCGTGAAATTTTACGTTCTCATGATGCGAAGGATAAGGAGGATGAAGAGTTCCCTGGTTTCTGGTTATATGCACCAACAACAATACGATGAGAAGTGTGAAATGCGCCTATCGGATAAATTTTGCAAAACCTCACAATATTAGCTCACTGTTAGGATTTTCGAATCGCTGGAGCCGCGACAGTGGCATGAATCAAACAGTGCCGATAAATATCAACGTGAATATCATACGTATCGAGTGCAACATGACCGCGGATGCGTATAGTAACAACAGGTACGTGCACACAATACACGAATTTTTCTTGAGCGTACCGCCGAGATATAAGATATCAGAAAGACCGACGCAGATCATTTATCTTCCGATCGTTGTACGGATCGTATTATGGATCTAACGCTTCGCATAGTATCTAACGATTCGCATAGTAGATCAAGACATCGATTGCTTGATTTTCGCGGAGAAAAAAATCACAATTAGGTTGCATGTACAGCGGTATTAACGTGTTTCTGTTAAACGAACAGCCGAAACAAACGAGAGATACACCTTTTACTGGAAAGATTACATCTGGAAAGGAACTCACTGCGTCCAACGTTGCATTCTTAAAGTCGTTGGGTTTCATCGTACGAAATGGCTGATATCTGAAATATTACCGAGCCAATCTTTGACAATCGCATCATCAAAATTGAAACTCACACGTACAATCCGTATGCCAACATTACATTTGAACATAGCGACGAGATACGGATACCCAGCAGTAGAATTTGTACATGTTGTCGTCCGACAGTTTTCTCTATATCGAAGCAAGATTGACGATGAAAAAGAAAAAGATCAGATGTCGATGACGCTTGAAAATAATTGCGTTCATGTTTGATACAATTTAATTAATATGAACTCAACGGTGTGGAGATTGACCGTAACAGATTACAGTTGAAATTACCAGTACCATCAAGAATTATGTGTCAATGACGTACGACAAAGTTTTGATTGTCTTGCATGTAGGATGGAATTCTAGATCCAACACGCAGGAAGGATTTTAATACTTTAATTTTTGTGTGCCTCTCAACATGCTGTTGGGCTTTTGCGAGGATTACAAACGTATGATCATCAACGCGTTCTCCACGAATTGATTTTGATACGATCGCACAACGATTACAATTGCTTGGTGGGAAATCCTGTAACGGAGCTTAAGATTTATTCAAAGAGCAATGGCTTGCCTCACGTTGCGTTAAACAAGATCAAAAAATTATCAATGCTGCGAGCATTGAAGAGTAGTCGTTTTCTGAGCATGAGTTTTCGCTCGTGGGATCTGTACGAATATTCTCTGTTACAGAATATGATTAAGCATGGACTGTCAAAACGGCGACTCAACTTGATAAGCAGGGATATGTTATCTTTGCAGATCGGTCGAAAGAATGTCATGTCACGAGATGTTAGAATATTCGACGATTATAATTTGAGTAATGTGAAAGTATATCTAAATTCACAATTTTTCCGTTCAATGATTTAAATTTGGATTTTAGCAAAAAGAGGTACGTTTGATATGTACGCACGTTCCGTAAAACTTATTATGGAATCAACTACTTCGAAACGCTGCTCAATGTTCTCGTTTATCAAGAAAGGGCCTTTTGCGGTCATTGATTGCTCAACGACAAAATGAATCCGTCAAGAGCACTGTGTACCCATAGAATTTAACTGCAAGGAGAATGTGCCCACCAATAGTACGGCCTATCATATACGATCGTGTAATCGAATACTGTCCGTTCTCCAACGTAGTGCGCAAGATTATGTAATTTGCAAGATCAGCAAATATTTAGAACTTTAGAAGGGAGAGAAAAACCGGGGTGAAGCATAGTCTTGAAGAATTGTTCGTCATAATTATACCAACGTTCGTGGATCTGCAAGGATTCGTCGTTAGAAATTTATCGTCAAAGAAGTAGTGGTGCTGAAACAGGGGACCGTTTTCACACATTTCATTTTTACGAGTTTCGTGTCATGGAAATTTTTGACAAAATCCGACATCTTGCGTTTCCTGATTGAGTACTTATCATCATGGATTGTGATGGAATGGTCCCGTATCGCGAAGCGAAACGTCTGATTACGGCTGTATTTGAAGACGATGTTATCGTGTACATTAAGGGACGCGAGAAACGAACGTGACTGTGGAACTTACTTCTGAACGATGAACGAGAACGCATGTTATACGGTATCCCTATGATTCATCACGTCTAGTTATATCGCCTAATCGCATCGATGAAAAGTCGATGAATCCACGAGATGTTGATTGCTAAACGATGCATGCGTCACGCCTAATCGATTAAAAAATATCAGATTATCATGGCTGCTCTAACTGTCTAGTCTGCACGCGTCTTGTCTCGTGGAAAATTATCGCCGCACTACTGATCCTTTCCGCTATCCACTGTAAACACGTTTTGAGGCCTGTTCAATAAAAATTTGAAAAGAAGAGAAGATTTCATTTTTCTTGATCGAGTGTCCTCGAAGCATTAATACCGTGAGAAACGCTTGGACAGTGACGCCTAACCGCGCCATTACGAGTTCATCGTGCGCGCATCAAGATCATCATTTCTTTGGTCCTTCGAGCCAGATACTCTCAAGTATTTGGCCTCAGTGAAGTGACGAGCAGCAATTTGGCAATCAAACAAAGATATCTCATTGAGACGAAACAAGCGTCCCAGCATCAGTGCAAGCGTCGCACCAGCGACAGCATACAATTCATAAAGCAGCCGCAAGACCCGCGTCCAAGTATCAGAGACGCAGCCGGCTCATATTACGTCATATCCTGGCGCAGAATCAACATTGTACGAGCGGAATGTTGATGGCGGAAAACAAGACCCAATCCAGACGTTCAACGGAAGTCATCCCTCAACGGCGCAACATCTGCGAGAGGAACATTTCCGTCCAACAACGTTCGACTGGAGGGCATCTAGCATCTATCGCATCCCCTCCTAGGCTTAATTGCGTGCGTAATAAGGTAAGGAAGACCATTGTCCGTTGCCAATCAGGTTTTCTCCGCCGCGTCCGTTGCGTGTATGCGCATTCACATTCAAGATGGTAGACTAATCAGGAGCGACAACACTTAAGCGACAGCGTGCGATCATAAAGACATCATGTATGTGTATCAGAACTTATATAGAATCAATCGCCTCCATTAGTCCGTCAATAGTGATTCAACTCGAAGAATGGAAGGCAAAACTCGAGCAATATTGGGCGGAATATAACGATGTGCAATCGCATCTAGAATCATTAGATGAGTCCGAAGGCTGCGATCGAGACGGCTTCGAGGAAGCGTTCTATGCGTTATCCGGTTGAATCCGCGAGCTCATTTCCCCTTCGCCGATATTGCGACCATCTTTTCTCCGTTTTCCTCAAGTGTTCGCGAATCAGATAGTAGTACGCACATTCAATTGCCTAAGCTAAATTTACCGATATTTTCCAGTAAATATGATGAATGGTTCCCGTTTTTCATACATTCAATTCGATTATCCATTCCAACTTCGCTCTCAAATACACAAAGATTTCAGTATCTACGGACATCACTCACCAGCGATGCAAACGCTGTAATTAGTTCATTAGAATTATTGGACGCTAATTACGACGTCGCGTGGTCAATTCTCAGGGAGCGATATGACAATAAACGCATGATTGTTCAAATTCACGTCAAGGCTATAATGGATTTGCTGGCTATGGCAAAGGAAAATGTAATCGATCTCAAAAGAATCTCTGACGGCGCCGCGAAACATTTGTACGCCCTTCATGCACGACGCATTGGGACGATTTTCTCCTTATTGTAACCTTTAAACTTGACTCACTCACGTTACGCGAGTAGAAAACTTCCTTAAGGGGCAAACGAGCTGCCGTCACTTAAATAGCTATTAGATTTTTATCGCTCATCGATGTCAGATGCTCGAGGCTACCACAAGGGTTACCACTTCCACAAAGAAGGTCGAGGCAAAATCGCAGCCAAATGCTAAGCGGTCATCATGCGCGGCCACCGTTAAACCTACATACTTCTGTCAAGGAGAGCACGTCATTTATTATTGCAAAATTTCATGGCACTGCCAGTATCACAAAAGGTCGCAGAAATTCGCAGTCGCAAACTCTGCGTCAATTGTTTGTGCTCCTCTTCTGTATCAAGCAAATGCACTTCCGGTCAATACAAGGTCTGTTAGGCAAAGCACAATACGCTGCTTCATATACCCTCAACCGCGGACCATTGACTAACAATACCGATAAGGAAGTTGCACATAATGCAACTCTTCTCCCCTCCTTTCTAGCAAATTAGAATCATCTAATAGCGAAGAAACATGCTTTCGATTGCGGTTGTGCTCGTCTGCGACGACTTGCGCATGGCGTGTCGAGCCTTGTTGGATTGCGGATCGCAAGCGAACTTTGTTGCCAAAAAATTTGTGGAAGCTCTCGGTTTAAAAACGCGTCCATTAAATGTTTCGATCTCCGGCGTCAATGGCACGTAATCTCGTCTAATCACGTGGTTAGAATCAATCGCGACTCAATTCGTACACCGTGGCTATCGAATGCATCGTTACTGATCAGATTACTGATAAAATTCTGGCGGTTTCTTCGGCGCGGGACAAATTTAATTTTCCGCGCAACATTCGTTTAGCAGATCCGCGATTTCACATCGTCGGATATTGATCTTTTAATCAGAGTGGACTTGTTCTGGAATCTGATATGCATTGGTCAAGTCAAGTCTTCAGACAAGCATTCAACTCTCCAAAAAACGCGACTGGGCTGGATTTTGGCGAGTCGGGCAGCATCATATCGATCGCCTCAAAGGCCACTCATTTCACGCATCCGTAACCAATGCAGAATTACACGAACATGTCAGTTGTGCTTGGCAAATGGACGACATCTCCACGCAACCGCATAATTACAAAATGGAGAAAAACATTTGCGAGCGTCACTTTTTAGACAAAGTGTCTCAAAACTTTCAAGGTAAATATACAGTCAAGCTTCTAATCAAAGAGCAAATATTGAATAACATTGGCGACTCGCGTGAGTCTGCTCTCAAGCGATTGAAGAGCATCGAGAGACGTTTCAAGCGCGACCCTACACTTAAATTTCAATACGCGGCGTTTCTCGATGAATATGTACACTAGGGCACATGCGACGCGTAGACCCACTGCAAAAAAAATAATATCGTTCTATCTTCTACACCATTGCGTCTTCAAAACGGTTGCAAGCATCGAAAATTCGTGTATTCGATGCATCTTGCCGCAGCAGTTCCGGCATATCGTTAAACGACGCGCTTCTAATGGAATCGACCGTTCAACAAGATTTGATCTCAACTTTAATGCGCTTCTGTTTTTTCACTTAGGTCATCATCGCTGACATCATAAAAATGTATCGGCAAATTTTAGTACATCCGTCTCAGACGCGCCTGCAGAGAATTCTCTGGCGTAATGACATCTCTGCTAATATCGATACGTACGAATTCACCACCGTCACTTACGGTACAGCTTCCGCATCATTCTTGGCCACCAGATGCCTTAAGCATTTGGCTGAGCAGTACGCTCAATTCACTCGTTGTTCAACATGCGTCCTTCGAGATTTTTATGTCGATGACATACTCACCGGAGCGGATGCAATCGACAAATTAAAACTAATTCGAGATAAAACTAAATAAAAAATAAAAACTATTCAACTATTAAAATTAGGAGCATTCGAATTAAGCAAATGGACCTCGAATTGCCCTGAATTATTAGAAACAGACAATTGTGATCATGTGCCGGTCATTATCAGAGATAATGCTGCGGATTCATGTATTCTGGGTATGCAATGGAAAAAGTGCCAGGACACATTTCAATTCTCTGCAAACTTGATACAGAACCTCACGTTATATCAAAACGAGTCATATTTTCCGAGATCGTTAGATTGATCCTCTGGGTCTTCTGGGTCCGGTCATTGTGATCGCAAAGCTCATCTTGCAAGACTTGTGGCCATCCAATGGGACGAGTCTGTTCCTCAAGACATCCACACTCGTTGGATCGCTTTCAGAATATAGATGAGTAATCAATTAAAAATTCCTCGATGCGTTAAATTCAATGTTCATCAGCCAATCGTGGAAGTGCACGGATTTTGCGATGCTAGCCAACGCGCGTTCGGAACCTGCATATACCTTCGCACCAAGCTCAGTCTCAACGACTATCACTCCAAGTTGCTGTGCTTAAAGTCTCGCATCGCGCCACTCAAAACCGTTTCATTACCGCGATTAGAACTATCGGCCACTTTACTATTAGCGCGCTTAATCAACAAGGTTAGAGAGTCTTTGGAACTCTCGCAATGCCCGACTTACCTATGGTCTCAACGATTGCATAAAACTGGATAACCTCCCCCTCGCGGCGGTGGTCAGTCTTTGTGGCAAATAGAGTGACATTCAGCGCCTAACAAATGTCGAACGCTGGCATCATATCGCATCCCCCGACAACCCTGTCGATACATTGTCGCGTGGGATAAACCCCTATGACTTAATTGAAGCTGAGAGGCGGTGGAATGATCCCGAATTTCTAAAATGGGATGAAGAACACTGGCCGCTCAGTGTCTTTCCGCGTTTAGACAATGATTTTCCTAAACAAAGGAAAAATCCGCGTAGCCATTTCCACTTTCCATCCCTGCATCATTAACGAATTACTAAACAAGTCCAATTTAAACAAAATATGCCGCATCATAGCGTATTGTTTAAGATTATCCAAGACTCACCGCGAGCACAGAATATCCACTTTCGTGTCCGCCTTAGATTGTATTTGCAGAACAGTGCAACAGCGAGCGTTTTATCGCGAATATGAAGCACTAGCCAAGAACAAAATTGTAAATACTTCTAGTAATATTTTATCGCTATCTCCATTCTTAGATGAAAGCGGACTAATGCGAGTTGGTGGGAGATTAAAAAATTTGAATTTCGCGTTCAATGCGTGCCATCCAATTCTCCTGCCACACAAACACATATTGACTCAACGTATTATACAGCATGAACCCAATCGAAACTTACACACAGGTTTGCAAGCCACGATGGCTTTCGTACGCCAACGCTTTTGGCCGCTATCATTGCGATCCATGGTACGTAGAATATTACAAAAATGTGTAACCTGTTTTAAGGCCAAACCTAATCAATCAGAAGCCTTAATGGGCTCACTACCGGCCAGTCGAGTTAACGTATATAGACCTTTCTCTCGCTGCGGCATAGACTATGCCGGACCGCTCTTGTTACGTGAGGGAAAGCGTCAAAACGCGCGGAATCGCAAAGCATACATTGCGCTTTTTGTGTGCTTCGCCACGAAGGCGGTCCATCTAGAGTTAGTAAGTGATCTTACATCTAAGGCCTTTATTGCCGCTTTTAAGCGATTCATTTCGCGTAGGGGTAGACCCGCGTACGTATATTCAGACAACGGGACCACCTTCGTGGGCGCGCATAAACAAATTCAAGAATTATACGACATGTACAATGATCCACAAGTCCAGTCCGAGATTAAAAATTTTCTTCGCGAATTAGAAA
>Ga0157364_1006830_pt1 | contig 11768 bp, 14 predicted proteins | sample AttsexASBM2_FD_111476 | JGI IMG/M metagenome (GOLD analysis project Ga0157364, IMG submission 111476) | Fungus gardens microbial communities from leaf cutter ant in Ribeirão Preto, State of São Paulo, Brazil - Atta sexdens ASBM2 | ecosystem: Host-associated > Fungi > Mycelium > Unclassified ...
ACACACACACACACACACACACACACACACACACACACACACACACACACACACACACACACACACACACACACACACAGTGAGTACAAAAAGTACAAAGAAAATATTTTTTTTTTAATTTTATTTTAATAAAATTATTTTATTAAATTTTATTAAATTTTAATTTTAATAAAAATATTATCCAGCGAGAAATAAGTCATCAAATTGATGTCGAATTGATAAATACGATGATTTCAACATCAATCGTCGATTTGACATTTAATTGATGATCATTTCTTATTAGATAATTAACAATTTATTCATAAAAAATAAAATAGACTGTATATTTCTTAGAATTATATATATCAAAAAGATAAATCAGGGTTAACAAAATTAACAAAGTGATTAACGGTCTGATGCACACAATCAAGTTTTTTTTAAAGGTACATATCCTTTTCACAAATCACTGTAAATTATACTGCCTGATGCAATACAATTTCCTGAATTATTTTTGTTAACATTAACGTGCAGTATCTTTCACAGGAACAATACAAAAAGATTTACTGCTACGTTCGATAGCACTCATTGCTCACCAATTATCCGTTCTTGATTATATTTTCTCCGACTTTCGCTTCATCGACTTTCACTATCACACCACGATCATCAAGCATACCAGTTTCTTGTCTCATTCCATAGAGCTAATTAGAAAATAACAAAAAATATAACAATTAAAATCACTTTGCATGGAAAATCGCATAGGGAAGAGAGGTAGTACATGTTTGAGATAGGTTATTATATACCCATGGGTATTAAACCTAACTTAAACCTAATCAAATGGTACATAGTTAGGTTACAATCTCCGCCCTCGTGGGGCCTTGCCGTGGCGAGGGGACTCCCCAAAAGAAAACCTGGAGATCTAACAGTGTCCCATGCGGGTCTTCCTATAATAGGGAGGACCTGCACACTAGGTTCGGCACCCCAAAGGGATCTCTCCCTCTTCGGAGGGGGAACTCTTGGGAGTCCCGTCTCTATTGGGACACGAAAGAAAACTCATCAAAATCTAGAAAGAAAATCGTACACACGGCTTGGGGCGATTTGTAAAACAGCCCTATCTGGCAACCCTGTAGGGCTATTTTACAAGCCGCCCCGAGTCGGGTGTACGATTTTCCTTCCAGGTTTTGAGCCGCCGTTTTACAAGCTACCCCGTTTTACAATCTATGCATAGAGAAATAGAAAACAAAGAAAAATCCCTTATGTCTGTTGCCGGGCTCGGTTACGACAATAACCAGACGGAGGTTGATGGCACGAGGATGGCGTCCTAGCCGTCCCTGGGTTGGACTCTGTTAGGGATATCCCCTCATGGCCTTATGCTATAGGCGTGTCGACGGGTGCACCGCAGGCGTTGACGACGAAAAGTACGTCTGCGAAGAGTGATAGTGTGGAGGTGAAAATTCTTCTTCGGGGAAAATATTCCTACTCGAGTTCAGACAAATTCATAGAGTCGTCCTTCCTGCAGGAGGAATTTTTCGGGATCTGGGGATGATTCCAGCTCAATGTAATCCGTTTCCGAGCTCTATTCCAAGGGTGGGTGTGATTCCCGTATTTCGTCTCATAGACGGAGTGGATGTGGACGCGACAGAACAGAGTCCGAATCGGGACGTTAAGAGCGACGAGCAGAACGATGACGTCGTGATGAGGAAGTCCGAAGCAGAAGAGATGTCTAAGCCAGCAGCGCGTATAGCACATGCTATAATAAGTGGTTCAAGGAGCGATTCAGCACAACTAGTTTGCATGGATCGACTCGCGTCCGCCGTTTTCGCCGCCAGTAAAAGAAAAGCGGTGGACGACGCGGACGAGGGTTCCGTGAGTGGCCATTCCCAAGTTGCGATAGAAGGAAATGTGGAATCAAAAGACTAAAGAGGCCTGACGGCTTGACGATCGGGCTAGACCATGAGGGATTAACCCGACGGAAGAAGTAGAGAGGAAAGGAAAAAGACGCGCGATGTGAGGCATCTAGAACAAGACGCTGCGTTTATCGTGGAGTCGACCACTCCTATTATCAAAAAAGCGTTAAGCGAAAGTGCGATAACTGGTCGAGGAGCTTGATCATTAGCCCTCGATGTCGATCGCCAGCATAACTGTCTCTGCTATCGATTCTATTGTTAGATAGTCGATGGAGCGGTAAAAATATTAAAAAATATTAAAGGAGAGATTGTCAACTACCTCTGGACCGCTGTGACGAAACTCACGGTGGCGTATAAAGTCTTCTCTAGGAGGGCATCCATCCCTCTCCGCTGAACAATCAAGACAGGGAAATCTTCTGCGGGAGGAAAACAGAAGGTTCCATAAAATATCTGCGGCTTGCAGATATGGAGGAGGCGCGTTGTGAAAGAATAAAGCTTCGCGAAAGCCATACCATTGAAGATGATTCTATGGTGGGCTTCCGGTGGCGAGCGCTGGGGACAAAATGTCCACCGCGGCGGCTAGGGGAAGAATTCTCAAGGTGGATATGGAGGAAGATCTGCCGGTGTCCTCGATCCAGAGAAGGGAGAAGGTGCTAGATGATGCTCCGGGGATCATCACTTACAAAGTGGCCCCACCTCCTGCACTCCCGAAGGTATCGGGCGACCCCAAGTCGCTGCACAAAACGGCGAGGAAGTCCTTTGCGAGAAACAGCCGTGGAGGAGAACCTGCTCGATAGGGCAATCGAACAGACACTATCGCGGATCCTCGCGAGATATGGCATCGTGCCAAGGTCTCTCGCAGACAAGAGGGTCAAGACATCGTTTAAAAAAAAGGGTATCGCGGATCGAACAGAGTGGGAGACGGAAATAAAAAGCCACTCCCTCCTCTGCCACTGTGATACGTGCGACAGAGCCCGAGCAGTGGTCTCTGGTGATAAGTAGGAAGGAGAAGAGGAAGACGGCTTCCCTTATCAGAACGGAGGCGGCGCCAAGGCGCCACATGTTCTTCCTTGGGAGATGACAAACGGACAACGGCCGGAAGAATCAGCGCGGGCAGAAATCTTCAATACCAACTAAGGGCAAGCCCCCTAGAGTCCCAGCTAGGACCGCGACAATCACTCTCACTACGCCGCAGGATGCTCTCGCGGAAGCGATGACGATGGTGCGCCAGAGCATCAATGTAGAGGAGATGCAGATCGGTGAACTGCAAGCGCGAAGGGGCTCTTATCCTCGAAATTAGAAGTCACGGGGGCTCTTATTCTCGAAATTAGAGGTCCAAAGGGGCAAATCAAAGCGGACCAATTGACTGGTAGAATGGCCGAGGTCCTCACCGGCAAGGAAGGAGTCAGAGATCTATAAAGAAAGCCGAGATGCGAGTGACTGGTCTCGACGACTCAGTTACTCTAGTTGATATCGCTGAGGCAGTCATGCGAGAGAGGGAAGTAGTCCAACTTGGCTGATATCAAGATGGACCCGATATCTCGAGCGCCCGATGAACTCAATTCCACTTGGGTATAGTGCTTAGTCACGTCGGCGAAAAAGATCGCCGATGCGGGCAAGCTGAGGGTAGAGTAGGTCTTCACAAAGATGATCCTCCTCCGCTGCACGCCCATTCCAATGCTTTAGCTGCCTAGGGCTGAGCCATGTGAAGATAAGCCATGTGACAGCAAGATCGCACAGGCTGTTGCTATCAATTCGGATGACAGAGGCATATAGCACAGCTCTTGCCAGCTGCCCTGCTTGCGCGACGGTCGGTAGACTGTTACAGCACAGGATCGGAATCAGCGGTGGGTGCACGGCGAGGAATCTCCCTCCCTCGCACACGAGCCCGTTCTCTCTAGGGAGGCTGCCCGGAATGAAGACATTAGACTCAGGAGCTGGGGAGGAAGTACCACCTCTAAATCAGCCCGGAATAGTGAGCTTTTCGAACAGTGTCAGGATGGACACGAAGATGATATGGAGGTATCCGGAGGAAGCTGGTGTGCCGTAGCATTCGCGGCGACGCACCTCCTTCAGGCGAATCTGAATCACTCTCGCTCCGCGCAGGACATGCTCCTTCGTGCGATGATCGAGAGTGATTCGAGCCTCGCGGTATCAGTGGATCCGTACAACATCCCTGATATCGAATATTGATTAAGGAATGGTAGCGAGTTCATGGTCATCGTTTGGCGTCCCACGACTGGCTCTCCACCGCTTTCTCGCATTGAGTGCGGAGACTTTTACGTCTTGGTGGAGTGGGGAGACATTCATGTGCTAGTGTGCTTCGACCGCGACTTCATCTGTGAGAGTACAAAGTCAGGCCTCAAATTCTCACCGCGACTGTGGGTGCGCGCCATCCTCGCTCGACTTTTGTGGCGGAGGATTTCAACGCTCACTCGATGAGCTAGGGGTCCCTCTTCACAGACAGTAGAGATCGAGTTATCGAGAAATGGGCGGGGCTCTCGGCCTCTCGATTAACACGGGGAGTCGCAACACTTTTGTCGATGGTCGCGGGGAGTTCATAGTGACCTAACGTGGATCACATCCTGGACCGTCGGCAAAGTTTGTAGGAGTGTCTGGAGGGTCCCAGCTTCTGGAGCCTGCCGAACAGTCATTCCTGTATATCAATGATCCATGCCGAGGCCGAGAAGTGCAAAATGGCGCCGAATATCCGCGCTGGACGCTTCGCAAGCTCTGCGTGGATGATTTTCAGGCCATGGTGTTGGTCTTCACCTGAGCACAGCCTTTTCTGGATACGGAGATGGACGAGGAGGTGGTGGACATTTGCGACATCATGGCCCACGTCAGATGCGTCGATGCTACGATGCGCTAACCCGCCTAGGAGATCGCTATCCTTCGCATGGCAGCAGTGAGGGCCCGGCGACGCCTTACGTGGACGTGGAGGTGCAGGGATGACGAAGCAATATTGGCGGCTACGAGAGCCTCGCTAGCTGAGGCGAGGAAGGTTCATCGTGTAGCCAGTCGAGAGATTAAGGCTCAACGCTGGTGCGACTTCGTCTCAGACCTTGATGCCAATCCGTGGGGGTTTCCACAAGGTGGTGACGCGCAAAACGTGCCTCTGGATGCCCCCGCTGGTGATGGCCTCTAGGCTCTTAGCGGAAGTGGTGGACCCTGTTCCTTACGGGAGACATCGGCTTTGGGCCATATACTGGCCCGCCGGTGATCCGGAGCTGGGGGTGAGAAGATGACTCGCCGTCTCGGGGACAGCCCGAAAGCCCCGGGTCCGAATGGCATATATGGTCGCGTGTGGACCTTGGCCTTTGGTGAAGTGGGTGGCCAGCTGAGGCGGCTGTTCACCAGCTGCCTTAGATAGAGTCGTTTCCCTCTAGCTTGAAAGAGGGCCAACCTGATCCTCCTCCACAAAGAGGGGAGGCCGGCGGAGTCTCCCCCTGCCTACCGTTCCATATATCTGCTGGATGACGCGGGTAAGCTGAAATGCATCGTTGCTCAACGCGTCATCCGGCACCTGTGCCGGGAGGACCCCTTCATCCGAGACTGTCAATGCTATTCGACAAGTGCGGGCCCTCTCAAGATCCGTGATGAGTAAGAGAACAATGGCAGTGTCCATCGACATCGTCAACGCCTTCAACATTTTCCCCTGGAATTGAATGGTCGGTGCGCTCGCCATGATTAGGGACTACTTCAGGCATAAGAAGCTAATCTACCGGGACAGGGAGGGGTAAGGTGCATGAGTGGGAGCTGTCGTGCGGTGTCTCACAGGGATCGGTTCCTTTACTATGGAACACCACATACGACGCGGTGTTCCGTATTCTCGTTGGTGTGTAGTCTGTTAAGCCGACAATACCCTAATCATCGCGGGGAGGGGGACTGGGAGGAAGCAAATCACGCCGCCAACGTCACGATTGACATCGTGATCGACTCCGTGGGGCATCTAGGAAGTGGCGCTCCAAAAGACGGAAGTTATTTTTGTCTATGACGGGAGGTTGAGTCCGCCGCCTCCAGCGGATGGGGATTACAGTGGCGCAGGTTGGGCTTCAGATAAAACATCTGGGCCTCACTATCAATGGTCTCTAAGTTCAGCGTTCATTTTGAGCGACTTCCAAATTGGATAGGTTGGATGATGCCAATCCACCTTCAGGACTGGGTCGCGAGAGAGTTCATATCGTCTCACACAGGTACTCACCGGGCATGGGTGCTTTGATGAGTACCTGTGTATCGGAAAGGAGCCGATCACGTTTGTTATCAGGTGAACTCAGTCCTGGCAATACTCTTCTACGAGGCGCCGGTCTGGGACAGGAAGACGCGCGACGTCCGGCTTCATCGATGTATGAACCGGGTGCAGCGCCGCCACGTCCTCCGAATATCGAGGACGCACAAGACGATATCATATGCCGCCGTGACGGTCCTCGCGGGTGTTCCTTCCATGGACTATTTGGATATGGGATGGGCCGACAATTACTGTTGGTTGGAGGCCCATATGCGGAGGAGCATCCGCCCCCTCCCGTGCCGTTGAGGCCGCAAGGGCTATGATGTACTCCCGGATCAGTGGCAAGAGCGCCTAATGTTGAGCCCGGGGTCTGTCAGCAACAGGGAGTCGTGAGGGCCTTTAGTCACCACCTTCAGGATTTGGTCGCGAGAAGGCATGGTGCTTTCTTATATCATCTCACAGATGCTCACCGGGCTTTGGTGAGTATCTGTGTAGAATCTGAAAGAAGCCTATGGTTTATCATCATTGCAATGCCGAGGTGGACTTGGCGTCGCACAATGTGGAAGTGTGCCCGGCGTGGAGCGCGCTCCCCTCGCCGAGGCGATGAGCGGGGATCTCTCGCTTGGCATTCATCGAGGCCATGCTGAACAGTGAGGAGTCATAGAAGGTAGTCATCCTTCTGTGAGGCTGTTATGCTTCGGAAGTCGAAAGAGAAAGCAGAAGCGAGCCCAATCAGGGAGACCGGGAAGACGTCGGCACAGGGTCGCGCCTCGATCTGTCCCCTGTAACTAACTGGGCGGTCCCATCTAACCCGATGTCGTGGGATTCTCGCGGCCGTGAGATGGTAACGGTGACCGCAGGCGAAGACAAAGACCTGCCTATTCGGACCGCTGCCCTGATCGCGAGGGCCTGGATCGCCTGGATAACTAGCCGCTGCATCCCCACTCAGGACGTGAGCTCGGCGGGGGGGTTCATAGTGACCCTTGCCAAGGGGATCGGCCTTGAGTAGGAACTCAGAGTCGGCACTTCTTCTCTTCACAACGTCGAGTGGGAGCAAGACGAGAGGGTGGTGTTCCCTCCTCGCCTGTGGTTTGGCAATGCCTCCTCCGATCACCGGCGTTATCAATTAAAGGATCGTCGTCTTAGGAGTCTTAGGGGAAGGGCCAACCGGTTAGATTGGCAGACCTAAGAGCGTCCTGAAGAATGCTACATGCATGACCAGGACGCCAACAGACCTATGAAGGACATTGGGGGTTTTGGTACTAGATGTGAGCCTACATAACCCTTTCATTCTCGCGGGCCGAGGCATTTCTCCCGCCTAATCTCCAAAAAAGGGGTTACAATATAATTATGTCTGTTAATAGTAAAAGAAAACGGCAGAGCTTTGGAACCCTGTCGCTTGCCAGAAGTGTCCTTGCTCCCGAGCAACCCTTACGTGACAGGTTGGGACTCTCGCGAAGGGCTGCCTGCGGGGTTGTTGTCGGGGCTCCACAGTCGAAGTAGCTACTGCCGATGAAAGTGTGAAGGATTGGGATAATTGTGGAACTCCTAGAAAAGTGTTGATGACCACATGTAAGCTAGGGATGCTCTACGCCGAGAGTATCTCTGGCTGGGTTAGATTTTAAAAACTTGTCAGGATAAAGGGTAATCGAGTTTTGTGCGTACCTTTTACAGACATACTACCACGGCATCTCCTTCGCTGATTGTAGGCCCCTCAGATTTATAACGCCCCTGGCGCAGGACCTCGCATCATCGAAGATATCTGCTAACCAAAAGAGACGCGCATCAGAGGAAGAAGGAGATATAGTTAATCCCCTTGTATCTGTTTTCTAACACTGTAAAGATGATTTCCGAAGAAGAGTATCCTTATATGTTTTTGGATCTTGCTGAATCTTCGTGCGAGATTTACTCTAGTACGGTGCGTAAGAAGAGAGACCGTAGGCTGAAGGACAGCAATATCGTCGGCTCGCGGTCTCTCTCGCGCATGGAATGCGAATAGAATGGAAGTCGACGACGGCGACTTTGATAAAGAGACTGTGCGTTCTTTTTTAAAAGGGAAGGCTTTCTCTCAATGACTAAGAAGAGTAGAAAATTAGTCAAGTGTCCTCTCTTCGGTTCTAAAGATTTGTTGAGGAAATTATGGTGCTTTTTCCAGAGATGTCCAAAGGCTAAAACTCTCAGGGTACTTGATGCAACTTATGATCTCTATAAAGGACAATCTTTGTAGGCGTCTTATTGTAGACGTGCAGATGACAAAGCAGACTGTTCAGAAACTCACTGCATGGGCACTCTGTACGGGTTCGAGGATCCGTGGAGAAGTTCGAGCGAGTGAGTGTCAAGAGTTTACGAAAAGAGCTTACCGATATTAGGAATGAGATGCTTTATTGGAGGAAGTCAGATCTTTGCGATGTGACATAATGAAAATGCGAGCCTCTTCTTCGCGTTTCAGAGATAGCTCTATTATCAGGATAAGAGACGTGTCCTTCTTAGATAGAGAATTGTGAGGATTGATTGATAGTGGACGTCGCTTAAGACGTGAGAACCGTTCGCCGGCTGCTATATTGGAGGTAGGCAAGATTCAAACAAGGAAAGAGGAGATGCTTTCTGCTTATAAATCTCCGATTACATATCTAAGCGTCTCTTCGATGAACAAGTGTTGTCCAATCGTGTGGATAGAGCGGACCATATAGTTGCTTCGATTGTTACTAAATAGGAAGACACCAGCTGCATTGATCACGCAGCTGGAGACTGGTTGTCGACCGATTCGGAAAAGGAAGAGCCCTGGATCGAAGTGGTTTTCGCCGTGCGAAAAAGAAGAGAAGAATTAGGAAGAGAAAAAGGAAAGTCACAGGCGAATGCTGTTTTAAAGTCGGTCGCGTTCGGCATGAGATCAGCGCGCATGGATGGTGATGATACTTACGCTGAATGTGCTAAGCGTAAAACTGTTGGAGGCTCCCGAATCCTGACCCCTTCGAGCATTGGGCAGACCCAACAGGGTACCCGCCGCGTTGTGATACGTATGCGAATACGTGCGCCCAAGTCAACTGCTATCCTCATAAGAACGAGAGTAGCCTGTTTTATGCCGAAATCGTAAGTCTTGTCAGGAATAAGACAGACTTTGTAGAGATCGGCATTATGGACATCAGAAGAGCCCAAATGGGCGGGATTCTGATGAAAGTATCTGGAGGTAGGTTGGGTTTCAAACCAGACGAGTTGCTTAGGAGACTTAGGAAACACGATAGTCCTTAGGGAACACGAAAATCGTGTTTTAATGTTTCGCTTTATGCGGAAATCCGAGATCCGAGATCGACTACTTGATGTCGAGCACTCGGTTACAATTAACTTGCAATTAAATCTTGTTGGAATATATAAAAAAGAGAGCCTGGGATTGTCGTCTCAAAACCTCACTCTGTTCCTATAAATGGGAGATGATATGCATCTATGGATGCGCTTCCGACCTTTGCCAATATTTAGCAGTGGACCTGGAATGACGTATTATGTTCTTCAGCGGATACAGGGGAAGGCTTCGTGGCCGTCGAATGGGGGAAGGCGAATGGTAGTCTTTAACTGCTACTTCTCCCCTAACAAAACAGTCGACGAATTTATTCGTTAGCTTTCCAGTGTGGAAGATATTCTATTCAGATAGTCTGTTCTGGTAGGCTTATATTGGTACTGCGTGATTTAAACGCCAAATCTCACTTGTGGGACAGAGGTGTCGAGAATCACAAAGATTATATTCTCGCTGATTGGGCCGATAGGCTGAGGCTTAGTCTTCTTAATTGGAATTTCGTTCTATCCTACTGGCGTAGAAGAAAAGAGTCGTGTGTAGATGTTTTGTTTGCATCTGCCAACGCAGCAAGACACATTGTGAATTGGCGAGTGGCGCTCGAGATTGAATCGGATCATCGATATATATTGATGGAGATAGGGGTTTTCTCATTTGGCCTTCTTCATAGCATTGCATCTAAGAAATATTTCCCTAGACAGAGTGTAAGTAGAGGACATTCGAGGCAGTTGCCTTGTTTAAAACATGAATTCCACCTTTGATAGATGGAAATGATGAAGAATATGTCAGATTTGTGGACGGCGCGCTCAAGGAGATCTCTGACCTCTCTATGTCAAGGAGATCTGCCGTTGGCAGACTGGCATACTGAATGAGGAGATCTCCGATCTGCGCGCTATCTGCAATCGATTACACAGGTGTCTTACTTGCGTAGTCTGAAGACGTAACATGATTTATCGCGATTACTTTGGATAGATCTTAGAATTGCAAGAAAAAATCTGAGGAGAGCGATTTGGCGATCGCGTTCGTGAAAAGAACTTCAAGAAACCTTAGATTCTGATCCTTGAGACATATCCTATACGATCGTTATAGGAAGACTTTCTTCGGATTCTTCATCGATTGTGGAGGTGCTTCCTACAGAAGTTTCAGACACAAGCGCTTACCAAACGATGAGTTTCAGCCAATTTCCTTTGTTTGGAAGGAACAATTGGCTGTCACGGTGTCTAAGATCTTAGAGGTTAGTGTGAAGATCGTGTCTGGCAAAGCACCTGATCCAAATGGAATTGCCGGGCGTGTTGTCAAAATGCATATTCTTGCTATCCTTTGGACGCGTACTTTTAGCGTCCTTCTTAAAGATGGTCACTTCTCTTCTGAATGGAAGATCGCAAGGTTGATTTTCCTCAAAAACCAGAGTTCCTAATAAACCAGAGTTGACACCCTCTTCATACCGGCCTATCTGCCTTCTTGGTGAAATTATATCTCGGGTAAATTATATCAGAGGATCCTGTGTGCATTTGTGCGTTTGTCAACACCTATATAATATCATGGTCTATCGGACCAGTGTGGTTTCATAACCATGGTTTGGTTTCTGTGTCCATCGATCCACGATTGACGCCGTTTTCTTAAAGAGTGACCGACAGCACGCGAGATGGGGGCGCGGTAATGGCGGTGTCTCTCGACATCGTCAATGCCTTTAACTTCTTTCCGTGGCATCATTCGAGTTGTCTTTCGGATAAGGATGTGCCGGATTACATCAGGAGGACTTGTCTTGGAGGACTATCTCTCTGATATTCCTGAGATTCCTCTCTGAGATTCCTCTCATTCGTTGTTCGATGACACGTATGTGAGGTTACCGATTACGTGCAGTGTTCCGCAGGGCTCGGGGGCTGACCCTGTGATATATCGAATATGACTCGGTACTGCGTTTGGGGTTTCCGGTGGACTGCTCCACGTTGTGTTATGCTGACGATACCTTCTTGGTCACTAAAGGTTCTTTTTTTGAGGAGGCCTTGGTGCGTGCCGAACTGGACATTGTTAGAGCCATTTAAGAGCCTGACGGTATCAGTTGGCATGATTGAGGTTGTCATGTTCATGGCCAGTGGTTCTTGACGCTTCCTTTTGGGTGGGAACAAGGAGGCGATGGTCCTTATGAGGTTCATTTTAAAATATCTAGGCCTCCTCCTGAATTCGAGGGGGACCACTTCCGCTTCCTCCTCCCGAGGGCTCTGGTGCTTTGGGTAAGATACCAACATAGGCGCCAATATCCTTACTATTCGTGGATTTCTGGATTATTAAGGATTGATTACATCATTGCAAGCATTTCAGTAATAACACGTATTTTTTATTTATATTACACGTATTAAGTGATAGATAA
>Ga0157364_1006831_pt1 | contig 11768 bp, 5 predicted proteins | sample AttsexASBM2_FD_111476 | JGI IMG/M metagenome (GOLD analysis project Ga0157364, IMG submission 111476) | Fungus gardens microbial communities from leaf cutter ant in Ribeirão Preto, State of São Paulo, Brazil - Atta sexdens ASBM2 | ecosystem: Host-associated > Fungi > Mycelium > Unclassified ...
AGACATGATAAAGTTATTCTTCTTCATGACAACGCTCGGCCTCATGTCGCTAAAGTCGTAAAAAAATATTTGGAAACGCTCAAATGGGATGTTTTACCGCACCCGCCGTATTCTCCAGACATTGCTCCTTCTGATTATTGGTTGTTCCGAAGGATGCAGCAAATCACCAGTTCACTTCTTTCGCAGAAATCGAAAATTGGTTCCAAAATTGGATCGTCTCCGAAGACGAGTCATTTTTTCGAGATGGAATTCGAAAATTGCCTGAAAGATGGGAAAAAGTAGGCAACGATGGACAATATTTTAATTAATCTGTTCTTTCATTTTGTTTTGAAATAAATGCATTTTTGAACACAAAAGAACGGTCCGAATTTTGTACTCCCAATACAAGAACGAGGAAAGAACTACGAACAATTCTTGCATTAAAATGCAAAAATGGATTAAATTTACTGGGGATACCACTTAAAAAAGTATGCCATGCTATCTATTGCAAAGTAGTATGGAAATAATAGCGCTTTATCAGCACAAAAGTGATTCATCAGAAATTATTTCTTGATTCGCGAGTCTGTGTCACAAGCATTCAGAGAAAGGTTTCTTCAATTCAAAGAAATATTTTTTTGTACGATTCAAGAACAAATTTCTTTGATTTCAAATTATTTCTTTAATTGAAATATAATTTTTTTAAATTACAATAAATAAATTTTTTATTTGATTTAAAAACATTATGTTCAAATGAAAGACAATTTTTTCTTTAATCGTGGCAAAGCAACATTTCTTTAAATCAAAGAAACCTTTTTCTAGGCGTAGACTGGCGAGTCAAGATTTTTCTTTGACAGCAATTACTCAATTTTTTTCTCCAACGGAATAAAAACATTTCTTTGAATGAAAGAAACCTTTCTCTATGTGGATGCGCCGATTATTCATACACTATCGCTTATGAAAGTTCAGACACTCGCATAAATTTTATCGATTATTTAAAAAATTAAGACTTTAAAACAACAATTATATTATTTTTTAAATATATTTTGAATCACTTGTATGCAATACATACTAACAATTGCAAAAGCTTTATAAATTAATTTTAATTTTGTATTAAAAAATATTGTGTTACTTCGTACAACATTGATATAATTAATAAATTTCAAAAATTCGATTAGAGAACGCAAATATGATGTATGTTGTCAGCCTCTATCCCTAAGTAGGAGATAGACTAGCAAAAACTTTATAAATTATTTTTAATTCAATTTTAGCACATAAAATTAAAAATAATTTATAAAACATTTGCAATTGCTAGTGATGAGTACAAGTGATCTAAAATATTTCAAAAATAATTCAATTGTTTTATATCTTAATTTTTTACATAATCATTCGAAATTTATGCGGATGTTCGAAATAAGCTTCCATGAACGTTGTGTAAAAAAATGCAGAAAAATATTATTCTAGTGCTAAGAAAGAACGCAATTTTTTTCTTCTTCTTTTGAATAACGATTATATTATTATAAAGAATGTTTTCTTAATATAATTTTAGTATAAGTTTTCTTAATATAATTTTAAAATATTTTTATTATTTACTTGAAACAAATACTTATGTAACATTTTTTTGTATGTACATTTCGTATGCACGCTTCAACGAGTTTTTTTGGACAGTTCTTGATCATTTCCCAATTTTCACAATCGAGATATTATTTCTGAAGCGCTAAATATCCGTCATTGATAGCTTGGCGCGCGAGAAGTGGGGTGAGTCTCTAAGCTTGAACAGGCGGCGCGTCTGCTAGGCCATCCCCGCGGCCCATGCACCATGCACTTGATGGTCCATACCTTTGGCAATAGTAGGTCGAATGCGCATATTAGGCTATTTTTAAACATTAATATCTCATTAATCTCTATTGCGAGTATTGCAAAATAGAGAACTTTCCGATTCAGTTTAATCCGTTCTATCTGCTCAAGATAGGTGGGGCCATAAGTTGGAGTCACTCTGTACATATATATTATGTGCATATGAACACTAAAAGTATGAAACGTGTACCGCATTTTTCTAAATAAAATAACTAATATTTCATTAAATATCACATTTGAAAAAACTTATATTTTTTCAATTGTAATATTTAATAGAATATTGATGACTTTTTATTTAGAAAATACGCGATTTATATTTTATGATTCTACATTATATTCTGTGTTGTGTTTTAGCATGTCATTTATTTTAAGGAAACTCTTGTCTGTGAACTTCAGTCTACTGTATTTCAATAACGTATTTCGATTCTGCTTTATAGGTATCTTATTAAGCACAGTAAGTAATAATAGTTATTAATTTAAAAGAAAAATGATTTATTCTAATAATTCTATTGATGTAAATTAATTATATATGTAATGTTTACTTATTTTAAGAAATTAATAGATATTTGATAAATGTAAAGGTAAATTTAAGTAAAGAAATGTACAAAATCTATAGACTCCTTAAATTAATACAAAAAGTAATGGCAAAATATAAATGGGCGTTAGGAGTCAGCACTGGATATTATTGTTAAGATTAAACTAAATTTTATACGATCCGTCAAATAACGAAGGAAGAAAAGTGAGACAGGAACACGAGATACTTCAGAATCAGTTTTTATCTCTGATAGCAAAGACAAAAAATATATAAACGCACTTAACCGATTTTTCGACAGATATGCATCAATAATAAAAAAACATGGAGCGTGCAAAACCATGAAAAGAATGTGCAATAGAGTACAGACATTGGCCACTTGTATTTGTGAACGCACAGTATCACCTTAAGTCATATCCACAAGAACATAATAAATAAACTCATGAATCAAATAGAAAATATCTTTTCTAAACAAAAAAAAACTTTAACACTCCCACTATTTGAATTCTATTTTAAATAACTTTGACGTGTGTTGATTCAACAGAAAAGCTTATCCTTTTAACAAGGCTTTTAGTTTTTCTGCGTATAGTGCTTTCAAAAAATCTGCACATTGCTCATTCGTGCTGACACATTTTATGATTAAATGTTCACAGGCAAATCTTTCCCGTATAAAATGATATTGAATGTCGATATGTTTCGTTCTTTTGTGAAACTCTGGGTTCTTAATTAATTAAATTGCACTTTGGCTATCAATTAACAAAACTGATAATTGATCACATCGACAATCGATATCACATGACAGTCGCAACCACACTAGCTCTCTATTAGCTGTACTCGCCGCTATATATTCCGCTTCAGTCGCACTTAAATAAACTATTATATTATAACTTAAATAAACTATTTTGGCATTGCGATGTCCACGACACAGCTCTTCCTGAGATTATAAAAATATAACCAATCGTAGATCGTCTAGTTTCTGTCTCCCGTGTTTGCATCTGAATAGTCAGAGTTATCGCATCATCACTCTTTTGATATTTGATCCCAAGTTCCATTGTTGCACGCAGATAGCGAAAAATCTTTTTTGCACTGCAACTAATGTTTTTCTGAAGGCTTGGATAAAAATCTGTTAAGAAAGTTAACAATAATAAATGCTAAATCTGGATTGGTGTTAATTGCGTAAGAAAAATAAAGGATCCAATCGCTTCGCGATATGGAATTCTACATCATTGACATTATATGTTCTAATCAGTGATGCAATAGAATGTAGATTTGCTGGCGTGTGTACAGATCTTGCATCAATCATACCAAAACGAATCAGGATGTGCTTGATATAGCGTCGTTGATGAATAAAAATTGTTTTTGTTACGATTGGTACGATGTTGTATCTGTATCCCAGCAAAAGACTCTGGGCTGCCTTCGGTAATTTCAAAAAAATCTCTGAGAATATCAAAGACCCCATCGAGTGCCTCGATTCCGCCAGCAGCAATCTGGCATCCACACATAAGGCTAGAAAAACAGAAACATCAAAACGTCCTTTATATTCGCATGAATCTGCACTACTTTGAACAAAATGAAAAGTTCTTAGAAAGAAATTGAACTTAGAGTTTCACTGTCATGAGGCCTGTTTGAGATCATACAACGATTTTTGGAGATGACACACCTTTTCTCTACATTGATGCCTTCTGGTGTAACCATGTAAATTTCCTTGTGAAGATCACCGTGCAGAAACGCTGTCTTCACGTCAAATTGTTTTATCTCCAGGTCTCGTTCTGCTGCTATTGCTAGGAGGGTTCGTACTGATTCATACCAGACCACCTATGAGAAGATTTCCTGATAATCGACACCAGGTTTCTGCGTGAACTTTTTCGCGCATAGTCGAGCCTTAAAGCACAGGTTGTCTTCTGATGATGTTCCTTTGATCTTAAATACCCATTTGCAACCTATTGTTGATTTGTCTTTTAGTAAAGATGTTGGCTTCCAAATTTTGTTTTTGTCATGTGCATTTAATTCTTCTTGGATTGCTCTGATTCACTTTTCAGCTTCTGGTCATTTTCGTTCCAAAGATTGCTTCCCCGTGTTTGGTTCTTTCAGTTCAATTAAATTAGCTTGATATTTATCAGGTTTTTAAATTTCGCCTCTGTTCTTAGAACACGACTCTGTGTCTTATTTTCTTGTTGAATTTCTTTTTCCATGCTTTCATTTAATAATCATCTCGTTGTCGCTGTCTCTTTCCAATTGGTCTTTTAGTGGAAGATTCTCATTCCCTTGGAACGAGTCATTTTGAAACAAGTCATTGCCTAATGGAAGTGTAATATTATCACTAGTCAACGTATTCTTTTTGTCTTGAAATTCATCGAATTTAACATCATGTGATACAATTATCTTATCTGTATGCGGATCATACATGCGATAGTTTGATGATTCTTGTTGATAACCAAATATTATAATCGAGTATTAGCATCTTTGATTTCTTATCCCCCATCTTTGATTTCTTTGCCTCTTCGTTTTTTAGGGATGTGAGTGAAGGCTTCAGATCCGAAAATTCTTGCGCATCAGAATTTTCTGGTCTTTCATTCATCCAGATTTCATACGGTGTCGTGCTTTTTGTCGACTTTTGAGAAATTCGGTTTTTGAAAAGTCGACGTTCGGTTCAAGATATATACAGCAGTATTCATTGCTTCTGCCCATAAGCGAACAGGAAGATTTTTTGTAACATGGATCTGACAGATTCTATGACAGTCCTATTGTCTCTCTCTAATCTTCCATTCTGCTATGTATGCGATGTATGTGGTGCCGTTGTTTTCACTTGGATTCCATATTTGGTGAGATAGCGTGACATATTGTTGTTGATATATTCTTTGCCTTTATCTATCCGTAGAATCTTGATCGATCGAATTTATTTTTAATCATAGCATGGAATTCTTGAAATTCTTCGAAAATATCTGATTTATAAAATCGATATACCTGAAACCTGAGGCATCATCTGTCCAGCTGATATAAAATCTGAATCGATTATGTGTTGATATTAGTCCGCCCACATCTGAATGAATAAGCTCACCCGACTGCGTATCCATAGATGGGATGCTCTTCTTGAACAGAAGTTTGTGTTATATTGACAGGTTTCGCAAATGAAGTCGGAGTTTTCAGGGACCTCGCCCAATTCCAATAACCTTGCTTGTTCATTTTAGAGTTTTGCAGCTGACATGTCCGAGACATTCATGCCACAATTGCAGATCAGAAACAACAGCAGCGCAATTTTCTTTAGAACGATGTGAAAAGACATCTGGAATAGATTGTTGCCTTTTTTTGTCCCAGTAGCCTTGAAAAGATTGTTTAGACTTATTTTCATAACGTCATGTTAAAAAATAGTGTAAATAGTGTAAACAAGTTCCCACTGAAAATAAATTTTTATTAAGCGAAGGCACGTATAGAACGTCTTTCAATTTGTCGTGATGCCATGTTCCATTCAAATTCATTTTGACGAGTACGGTCTTATGGTCTTTTACCTCGCATAGGGCACCGTCATCAAGAGATACATATTCGTTGCTGGTTTCAATTAAATTTGAAAATATTTCTTCTGAAAAGTTATATGCTTGGATGCTCCGCTATTCGAATATCACGCAGAATTCGCTCAGATTAGACACGTTCGTAAGTGAATTGCTCATTGCAATAAAAGCGCTGACGTTTGTATGTTCGTCTTTCTGTATCTTTTGAGGTTGTTTCTTTTTCAAATCTCTTTCCTTTTTTCTACAATTTCTAGTCATATGTCCCTTTAGCAATAAAAACATTCTAGAAAATGCCGATTGTCCTGAACGGACTTACTTGAAGAATTCGATGTGTCCTCTTTTATTTGTGACTGCATTGTTGATTCTTCGATTGCTGTCATCCTGATCTCTTCTTTAATAAATCGTGATGTTAATTCTAATGTTTGCTTCTCGGAGTTTACATTATCCTATGCTGTGACCAGTGCATTAAATCTCAATGGCAGGCTACTTAAAATCTTTGCTATTATCGTGACATCGGAGAGTGTCTCTCCTAGATCTTTTAATTGACGCGCCATATTTTCTACTCTCGCTATGTTGCGTAATTGAATCGCCTGTGACCATCTTGTACTCGTGGAATTTTGTCATAAGTAATAGCTGTTGGACTCACTTTGCTGTTCATGAATTGAACACAGTTTTCGCCATATCTCTGCCGATGATTCGCACGTGAAAAAGTAATCAAGCTACGTCGTTTCCATCGATGATGAAAGGATAAACATTGCTTTTGCATCTCTCTGAATCATGCTCATGCTTTCTTCTATGTATTCTTCCGGCTTTGTTTCAGCTCCTTCTACTATGTCCAGTATGTCGTTACAAAGATTGTCCTCCTCTGGAATTTCCATGCCAAGAAATTCATCCCGTCGAACTTGGTTATATGCTTGAGTTCTATCGATGCATAGTTAACTGTTGTTTTCTCTACCAGAAAAAACTGAGTTCGTACAATGTATACTTTTCCTCGTCATTTATATCGCGTAGTCTGGGTCCATAACCTGTTAAAATTAAACTAAATTTTGTACAATCCGCCAAATGATGAAGGAAGAAAAATCAGACAGAAACACGAGATACTTCAGAATCTGTTTTTATTTCTGATTGCAAAGACAAAAAATACATGAATGAACTTAATTGATTTTTCAATAGATACGCATCAATAATGAAAAACGTGCAAGCAAAACCATAAAAAGAATGTGCAATAAAGTACAGATATTGACTATTGTAAACGCACAGTATCACTTTAGCTCATATCCACAAGAACAATAAATAAACTCACGAATCAAATAGAATGAAAATATCTTTTCTAAATAAAAAAAAAACTTTAACAATTAAATTGCGCAATACTAACTAATATCTATTAATATGCCACAAATTAAAATTTTGTACATTTTCGGCTCATTAGTTGAGTCATCCTCAGTAATAAAAAATTAGCGCTTATCGCACTATAAAATCTATTGAACTGCGTTTCGCACAATTGTAATTCCGATCTCCAATAATGCAGTTGCAGTAGAAATGTTGTGAGAGACAACCATCTTTAACATAATGTTGTGCCAACCAATTACTTAGCTGAGTGGAGCAGATAGTGGAACTCAAGCTAATAATTGCAATAAGATATTTTTGAATAGATGAATAATTAATATGCGTAATGTATGCTGGCAGAAACTCACCAACAACGACCGCATGCGGATCCAAATATCGTCATTCCATTACAACAAATTAAAAAAATCACGATATCAAAGTTAGAAAAATAATTTAAGTAACATAAAAGAGAGTCATGTTCATTCACCCGTTGAATACAAAAAGAGATGCGTCGCGCAAACAAAGTCATCGGTCAATGATAAAAATAAACATATTATAATTTGTTAAGAATTTCTATATGTCCATGATTTAATCCTTCAATGTTAGTTTACGTGTTAAGATCATTGAATTGATGATTTATATAGAGCATCTCTGACATTATATTCGCTTATTATAATTTCTCTCAGAATTCAGAATTCTCACATTATCCCAATCAAAGTCATAATTACAACTCCTATGATTTGTGAACTAAACGAGATGTAACTCTATGTATATGATTGCTATATATGGTTGATGATGTTCTGCTAATCTCGTTTTTAATTTTCTTCCTGTTAGTCCTACGTAGATAGCATCGCAATCACGACATTCGATCTGGTAAACCACATTTTTTTTGGCGAAGGATCCTTGTGAATCCTAATGAATTTGTTTAATTTATTAATACTATAATGAGCAACTCTATAACATATACCATTGATAAATTTGCCAAACTTGTTAATTATTCCATTAAAGTATTGTGAACCATCTGATATATTCTTTTTTGCCTATATTGGTAAAGATCTTATACATACAATTGGATATTTTAATTAATTTTTTTATCTTTGTCATTCAAAGTTCCAAAAATAAATTTCAACGAATAGTCATTTTCTAATAAAATATTAATCACAAAATTTAAATTTTTTTTGAATTCTGTATGTGATAAGACACTCTATCATTCAAATTCAAAATTATGCCTTTCTTTTGTGAAATCGGATACTGAGACCAATAATTCAAAAATCTTCGCGAGAAGATAGGTTTTTTGTATCAATCCAAAATTAGTCCGTTATTCTTTAAAATAATAATAGTGTCCAAGAAATTAATAGTATTACCCTCCACCTCCGTCGTAAATTGAAATCTCGGATGAAACGAGTTCAATTTATCCAAAATGTCATCTCAGCCGTAGATAAACAAAGTACATATCATCTATGTACCTGCAGTAGAAAAACAATGGGAATTCAATAGTACTCAGCACTTGACTTTCCAAATCTTGCATAACTAAGTTGGCAATAATAGGTGGCAATGACGAATCCATTGGTACAAAGGTCTGTTTATAAATTTTTAATTTATAAATTTGATTATCGAAAGTAAAGTAAGTAGAATCCAAAATTAAATGCATCGCCTTCAAGAATTCATCTTTAAATATTTTTCAATTTTTTTTAATGTAACTCCATCTGCTAGAAAAAGCATCCATCGCTAAGTCCATAGGGATATTTGTAAATAGGATATTACATTTAGTGACACCAAGTTAAAATCTAATTTAATTTGAATATTGTTCAATTTTTTGTTATAACTGTTATTCATATGGCTTGAAGCTTTTGATATACTATCGATAATCAAACCGTGTACAAACATAGCCAAATTATATAAGGTACTGTCCACTGCCGAGATAATATTTCTGAACGCATAATTTGGCTTATGGCTCCTTTGGAGATCGGTAAGCTCTGGGTAAATTGCCATCATCATATAAAGTTTTTTATATGTGTGACCAGAGATAAATTCAGATTTTTTTCATCCTGTGAGCAAGTTCTTCAAACTATTATTGATTTTGTTACTAGGATCTTTTGAAATTTGTGAATATGTCTTCTCATCCATTGCATAGCATTAATTTTCTCAGTATAAGAGGTTTTTTTCTAATGTTACCATTATGTTGCCTTTATCAGCCTTTATAAAAATAATATTTTGATTCATTTTGAGAAATTGTTTCCTACATTGTATTAATTTAGTTAATCTGTGATGTATCGAATTATTTTTAAATTTGAAAGAGAGGAAGTTATTGATGATTGCTAATGAATGATTTCTCACATTATTATGAAAAGAACTCTGTTTATTATTTTCTAATATTATTTTCTATATTCTTCATAAATTCTGTCCTTCCCCCGCTAATCAAAAATATGAAATTATCGCCTAAAAAGCATGTGTAAAGACATGTCTTGTAAAAAGTATTGGATGTTGATTAGAATATAGACCAAAGATAGATTAAAAAATTTATTTTTTATAGTTGTTAATGGGGAAGAAATCCTATCATTAAAAAAAAAAAAATGGAGAAATCTTGATAAAAAATCCTTTCTCGGAAAGATTTTTGAATTGGTCTCAGTATCTGATTTCACAAAAGAAGGACATAATTTTGAATTTGATTGATAGAGTGTTTTATCACATCCAGAATTCCACAAAAGAAATTTAAATTTTATGATTAGTATTTTATTAGATAATGACTATCGGTTGAAATTTATTTTTGAAACTTTGAATGACAGGATAAAAAAATTAATTAAAATATTCAATTGTATAAGACCTTTACCAATATAGGCAAAAAAGAACATATCAGATGGTTCACAATACTTTTATTAATGGAATTTTCAACAAGTTTTGCAAATTTATCAATGGTAATGTGTTATAAGGTTGCTCATTATAGTATTAATAAATTAAACAAATTCATTAAGATTCACAAGGATTTTGCCGAATTTGCCAAAAAAAATGTGGTTTACCAGATCGAACGTCGTGATTGCGATACTATCTACGTAGGACAAACAGGAAGAAAATTAAAAAACGAGATTAGCAGAACATCATCAACACAATTAATATACAGCAATCATATACATAGAGTTACATCCACTCGTTTAGTTATCACAAATCATAGGGTGAGTTGCAATTATGACTTTGATTGGGATAATATGAGAATTCTGAATTCTGAGAGAAATTATAATAAGCGACTATAATGTCAGAGATGCTCTATATAAATCGTCAATCCAATAGTCTTAACATATAAACTGACATTGAGGGATTAAATCATAGATACATAGAAATTCTCAACAAGTTATAATATGTTTATTTTTATCATTGACTGATATGCTTTGTTCGCGCGATACATCTCTTTTTGTATTCAACGGTATTATGTGACTAACATCACAACGAACGTGATTCTCTTTTATGTTACTTAAACTATTTTTTAATCTAACTTTGACATTGTGATTTTTTAATTTGTAATGGATTGACAATGCTTAGATCCGCATGCGATCGTTGTTGATGAGTTTCTGGCTAGCATACATAAATTACGCAAATTAATATCCATTTATTCAAAAATATCTTGTTTAATTATTACAAACAATTATTAGCTTGAGTTCCACTATCTGCTCCACTCAGCTAAGCAACTGGTTGGCACATTAGACTATGTTAAAGATGTCTCTCATCACATTTCTACTGCATTATTGAAGATCGGAACTGCGATTATGCGAAACGCAGTTCAACAGATTTTATAGTGCGATAAGAGGTAATTTTTTATTGTTGAGGATAGCTCAAATAGTGAAACGTAAAAAATTGAATTTGTGGCATATTAATAGATATTAGGTAGCACTATGCAATATAATATTCAGCGCTGACTTCTAACGCCCATTTGTATTTTGCCATTATTTTTTCATTATAAAGATAAAATTTATTAAATATCAATTAAAATTAACAGTAACAAAAATGTTTGAAAATAATTTTTTTGCATATATTATATAAATTATAGAAATACATTTTTTATTGATTTAAAACTTGAAATTGAAACTTTTCGAAGTAGAATAATTGAATAATACAAATGTATTCTTTTTTTTTAAAGATACTCTTTATTTGAAATTTTGTGACAAATATTTTATGTATTATCAGGTACCATCAATGTCTTTTGCAGAAGGAATTTCAGTCACGTCATATGCAATGGCTTCACTAATGCAATTCTATTTATTATGTTCTTCCGTACAAACATTATTAGACGCAGTAAGATTTAGAGTACTTTATATTATATAAATTATTATAATTTTATGTATTTTATTATATTAAACAAAAGAATTTGCGGTTATACATAATTACAATAGAATTTTATAAAATTATGATCTATAAATGTAAAAGGAAAAGTAATTTTATTTATTTAAAATGTAACTGGTAAATGTAACTGTAATGTATAAGGATTGGAAAAAATTACTTTTTAAACTTTTTAATGTGTTATTGTTACTGTCATTTAGGCGGTAAAAAGTGACTTGTTGCCATTACTTGTTACTCGTTAC
>Ga0157364_1006832_pt1 | contig 11767 bp, 17 predicted proteins | sample AttsexASBM2_FD_111476 | JGI IMG/M metagenome (GOLD analysis project Ga0157364, IMG submission 111476) | Fungus gardens microbial communities from leaf cutter ant in Ribeirão Preto, State of São Paulo, Brazil - Atta sexdens ASBM2 | ecosystem: Host-associated > Fungi > Mycelium > Unclassified ...
GCCGCGCGGAATGGCGTGCACTAGACGAGATTTAAATTATTCAGCTATGAACGTAGATGTGTTAGTTACGAGATGGTAGGACAGGGGTTCAACTCCCCTCGGCTCCATATATAAGGTTGAAAATGTTGATATACCGGCGTTTTCCTTGATAAATAAGTGATTGGGTCGCAAAAAGGGTCGCAACTATGTTGTACTGAAATGTACTGTTTTGTATTAGTTGCGACCCCAAATGCGACCCTCTTTTTTATGGGTTGAGACAATAAAAAAATACCGTTGCTCGGCCAATGAGTAACGGTATAAATAGCATAATTAAATTTAATATTATGGCTGCCTGCCTTATGTCGTCTTACATGATTGTAAGGCGTTTTTTATTTTATACAAGTGCTCATACAATTATTCGTGTGATTGTATGAGGGTACGTTGATGTTAAGCGAGTAAATAGCGGGAAAAAAGAAAAAACATCCATGTCCGAAAACACAGATGTTTGTAGATTCTGTCTGGCGTATTACCTGTACAATTACAGGCGACTTCCTAACCAGGGTATACTTCGTGCTTTTCATCAATTGCAACAACGTAAAATAACGTATCCGTCATTTTACCAATCATCCTAATTTGCTGACTCAAGCGAATTACCCAATAGTCATCGCCTACCATAGTCATTCTTGGGCTATTGGTAAAATTCTTCGGTAACCCGACCTCTTTTTTAAATGAACTTTTTTCCATTTTTTCAATACCACTAGCTTTCGGCATCGCCAATAGTACGGGCATACTCTCGATTTGAGATAGTTGAACGATTTTATCTAACAACTTTTTGTATGTGCTTTTTTCAATAGTGGAGATGTCATAGTTGGAACTCAAAAATGAGAAATTAAAAATCAGCCTTTCAGACGTTGATCCATTTGACAATCTGATTCTATTGTCATTATTCGGCTGTACAGCCGTTTGCTTAAGAGGCAACTTGTTACTCTTCTTACTCTTCTTACCCATTATTCCGCTAATACCTCAGCTTTGAAGTAAGACTTAATTGCATCAGTTGAAATCACATCACTCTGTTCGGTAGTTTGCCACGGAGCTTCATTATGTGTCATTTGCATAAGCTGAATGGCTGATTTATCTCCGTAGGCTTCTTGAACCGTATTCAAAACAATCGATACTTCATCTGTGCTTTGTAGCTCGGTAAAATCTTCAATTGCTTTAGATTCCATTCCGTCCGCATTAAAATCAACAATTTCTCGTTTTCCGACATATCTATCATGAACTTCACTAACAACCGGGCCATATTTCCACGCTAAAATATCGTTGTCAAAAAGTTTTCTATCAAATGCGGCAAGCATTATGCCTTGGGCATAGTAAAGCAGCTTCATAACCTTCATTTGTGTTAATGCTTCAACATTATCATCGTGCCGCATATCGCCGTAATTATGAACCCTGAACCAATTAACTACCTTGTTAACATCTACTGCCATGTTAATTCACCTCTTCTCGAGTAGAGTACCTTTATTTTATTAAGAAATCACTGAGTTTGCGAGATACTACCACAAACTCAAGCAGATACACCAACCTTTAACCAACTTAACAACTTTTTCAATACTGAGAAAGTCAGACAGTGGCATATGTGCGGTGGTGGCTGTGTTAGTTATGATGTCACCAAAGGTCATAAAAGCAATTAACGATGCGTACGTTGCTGAAAATTGTATGGACTTTGAGACAAAAGAAAAAGCATTGCTACCCGACAAAGATGACAAAGCTTAATCACAACAGTCACTAGGAACTTGTCATCCCTGTTTGTGGTAGGACACTAACGGGGCTTTTTCTCTAAAGTCATGGTACTAGGAAAAATGGCTAAAAGCAACAAAACAGGAGTAAAAATACAACGAGATACAATGCTATGCAATGACAATGCCAACTAGCCGGCAACGTACGTCAGCATGTCGTATGTGTCTTGAAATGCTAAGGCAAATGTTACCAGTCCTTTTTGAGCGTACTTTTGTATTTGACGGTCCCCAATATGCACTAATTCTGCTGTATCGAACAAGTTTAGCCGGTCAACATACCGGTACCAAATGATGCGCCTTTCTGTTGTTGGGACAGTGTTAAGCGCCTCAATAATCGAGTTGGCATAATTTTTCATCTCGTCTAGGTGGCTGTTGTTGTGCTCTAGTGTCATGATCGGCAAGTTATCAGGGGATGTTTTGGGGTTGTTTTGGAAGAATTGGCTAACATTTAAGATAAAGACAGCCTCGTCTTTGAAGAACCGGCGTGCTTGTTTACTGGTGATTTTGGCGTCTATCGTGGCGTCTGGATGCATGGTCAGGGCCTCCGTGATATAGTTTTCTTTGCTGTGAAAACTTAAGCGCTGGGTGTCTGACTGGTGTTTTATTTTATATGAAAAAGCGGGGTGGCGGAATTTTCTGCCACCTCGTTATTTATTTGATGCGTGACTGTGACCAACGCGGACAAAAGGTGACAGTGACGTGATTTGAGTGTGACGTTGTCACTTATTAGGTGGGCGACAGCATTATTAAATTACCCGTGATAGTGTACTGCCAACTTGCGTAAACAAAGTTTAACCCAACAAGGATCAACTTGACGTGGATTATATTTTAGATGTGAGTTGGTAGTTAGATGTCAAAGGTACTCCAAAACCACGTTACCATTTGCTACCATTCTTGGTTAGCATTTGTTAGCATCCTCTAACATATAGAAACGTCAAAAAGCCTTTAAACTGCCATTATGAAAGGCTCTATACCTCAAAAGGAGCGCTCCGATTGAAAGAGAGCGCTCCTTTTAATGTGTTAGGAAAATATACACGTTCTTATTGGCGCTCATTTCGGCATTTCGACACGTTTGACGAAGACTTACACAGTAATCAATATCGTCTAGTAGTTCAATTATTTTCAACAAATCTCAACAGCCAAATAGAGCGCTCTAATTTGCCCTCTGTGCCATTTTCTATTAGTCATGCTGAATTATCCAAGAATGCTTAGAAAGCGCCCTGTGGCTAATGCTGTGTACGTCGACAAGCCAACTTTAATGTATATCTCGGTAGCTACATGTCGCTGTCTATCTTTTCTAGTTCTGCCCGACGCTTCTCACGATCCTGCTCTGCTCTCTTAGCCGCATTTTGGGTATCAATTCTTTTGTTGTGTCTTGTTATCTGTATTTGATTAGCAACCCAAACACCAATAAGGCTGCCAAAAAATAGTACAGCTGTCGTCCTAGCTATGACAGCATGATGTTCAGCCCATGAGTAAAAATCTTCACGGATGCCATACAGGACCGCTAAGGATAAAATGAATTTTAAGACGTTATAAGCCTTGGGCAATAACAAAATAATGCCCCAAATAACAACAGCAATAACCCAAAGCATGATAATAAAACCCCTTGTCCTTAATGACTGAATTATATGCCTATCACAGAACGCTGTCATTTGTCGTTTAAGGTGGTTTTCACTTCTCACGATAAATTATCTGTATGTCGCTAGAAACTACCGTGCACTTTAAAAGAGTAGGGGAAAACAAACGATAATGAGTGACTGACGACGACAAGACTTGTTGATGAATTAGAAAGATGATGATCAGCATTTTTAACTTTGTTGGCTGGCAGCAGCGAGTGAAACGATTTTATCTCTATATACTATGAAAGCGGACGCTCGTCGAACCGTTGTGGTCAGTCGGTCTCTATATACTATGATAGCGGCTGCTTGTCGAACCAGCCAACGATGAAAAAAGCTGCTGCGGGTCGTCGTCATCATCCTTCTGTTTGGCTGCCCGTCGGTATTATTACTTGGGTATTATTACTTGGGTATTTACCCGGCCACTCCTGTCCGGGAGCTCCCGGACATTTCTGTCCGCTGGCTCCCGGCCAAAAATGGCCGTAGGGTTCCCCGTAACATTAAAAGCCACTCGCCAATTCTGGCGATAGGGTACCCAATCATCAATCATGCTTAATCTTAGTGGCATTATCGCAAGGTTAATCTTTGGAAATGAGTTGTTCAACTGATTTTATGTCTTGCTTGTGCCAATCTGTTAGCAACTTCAAAGCGTTAATTGGCGACATTGTGCCGGATGATGCCGTTTGCTTGATTGCTTCGGCAACGAGTTCCGGTGTAGCACCAATATAAACCTGTGTAGCAAGTAAGCGTGTTTGGGGCTCTGATGCAATGACATTGTACTCGTCAAGCGCATCCCCAATGATTTGCCATTTTTCAAGTCCTATCAGTTCAGCTGCTGATGTTGAATTAGGCCGACGTATCTTTTCTTTTCTTGCTCTTGGGGATGCTTTTGGGTGTAGCACTTCAACTCTTGCGGTAGTTTCTAACGGCTGTGTATCTTCTTGTTCCGTTGTTTGAACTAGACGGGTGTTAATGCTTTCACCGTTCTCGCCAATCAACGGCCAAATGAGACGCAACATACTACCGTTTGACCTCATAGAGTGTCTAATATTTATTTGGTTAGCATCTTTCAAGTTACTGATGTTACGTCGTATTGACCGTTCACCAACGTTTAACAAATCGGCTAGATATTGATCAGTTGCATTTACTGGTCGCTTTGTCGTGTTCCAAAAAGAAAGTATCACACCATAAATAAGGGCAGCACTGGCTGGTATACCACTAGCCGCCACTTTAACAGGTATATTCAAATGGTATTTTGTGTTGTCAGTTTCATCGGCCATTGTGCTATACTTCCTTTGTTGAATGTGTTTGACCCCGTTGGCTGTTGGTGAGCTGACGGGGTCTTTTTATGTATGCCCACTGATGAAAATAAACGTAAACATCAGCCGTTGGGACTTCGTTACTCAACCACCGAGACCAGTAACAGTGTGGTTTTTCTACTCTGCAAAGGACTTCTCGGCGTTCAGCACGCTTACTCCATTTTGGAACCCAGCATTTCGTGTGTGCACTCAGTGGAACGTATATGTATGACGCCACAAAGAAGGTGCCGTGAGTGCTTCTCTTGTGGCGTTTATGGTTAGTTGTCTTGGTTCAAGCTATCGTTAAATTACCGGTCTGACTTGACGCGTTCAATGCCGACTTGTACCTTCTCGGCCAATTCTGCCAACACGTCATTTGCCTCACACTTGTCCTCTGCATCAATAGCAGCATTCAACTTCTCGGTCAATTCAAACAGATTAAAAGGATCGTTTGCAGCGCTTTGTGGGTCCGCGTAAGTCCGTGCAATCTCATCCATGTATTTAACGTGTGCTAATGCCATTTCAATGTTTTTATTTTCGATTGCTGTATATAACTTTCTGGCGGCGTCATATAGTCCCATAGGGTCGCTTATGACTTGATTGGTGGTTATTCGAGTAGGCTTCTCACCCATATCTCCAGCTAAACCTTCATAAGCCATTTGTAAGTCTACCCAAGCGCTTTGTACATTGATATTAGATGCTACGTCTTCTTGGTTATCGTCCAAATCTTGCATATCAGCAAAATGTAGTGCTGCTAGAAATTCTTGTGCTGCTCGGACAATGCCAAACTTATCGGGCACTTCTACTGCCACTTTTTCGTAACTCGTTGTACGCAATGCTGGCACTTTCTTTGCTAGGTACTCATCCATTGTTTCTTGCTTAGTGTGATCCATATCTAAAAAGCCTTTCTGCCATGTTGGCAAACGTAATATTGTTTGGTTGTGGGTAGTTTTATGCCATGACCCAGGGCATGCAACTATTCGATAACGATTGTCGCTGTCTGGATGTCTTGCAGGTTCCGACTGATAGACAGCCCCAACAATTCGAGTAGATGATCATTTAGCATCGAAAGTGTTTGCTGTCGCTCCGCAGTGACCTTTAAAACGTCGCCTTGGTCTGTGGCTTTTAGAGCTTGTACAGCCAATAAGTAGGCTGGGGCAGGTAGCAAATCGAACTCTTTAACAAGGCTCTTATTTGCTTCGGTGTTCTTAGGCATGATGTTTCTCTCTTTCTGTATTACTGTGATAATCGGACAACTACATGTTTAGCGTGACCATTTGAACATCATCGTCCGGCAGGTTGGATAAACCAATCTCGACAAGGTCTAGCAAGTTATCCGCAACCATTTCTAAGTTGCTATATTGATCCTTTGTTAAAGTTCCGATGTCGCTACCGGTTGCAAATTCACGCAATACCTTTGATGCTGTTAGGTAGATGCTTGGTGCTAGGAGCGCCAACTGAGGCGCTGGGGGTGTTTGGTTAGCTGTTTCTGGCATTCCTGTTACTCCTTGTAAATGATTGTTGTGAGGTGGTCTGCGACGGCTGATGAGATGCCGTTAAATGGCAAGACAGCATCCGCGTTGTACTTGGATAGGTTGTAAAACTCACCAACGGTCAAAATTCCTTGCGGATCGTCTCGTTGCCATTCGGCGATGTTCATAAGGACAAAGGTTGCGTTGGATGCCAAAAGTGGCAATGGCTGCGTGATATATTGACGCAAACGGGTAGCACAACCTCGTGTAGTGATAACTGCGTCATGGTAGGCAAGATAACGTCTACCGGTACTTCGCTATTGATTGTGATAGGGGATGTTGCTAACATAATTAAGACCTTTCTCGGTGTGGCGTCGGTCAAAACTTTAACACCGCTAGAATTGTTTGGTTAAGATAGTCCGTTGTTCTCACACAACGGGCTTTTTCTTTGCATAAAAAACTTGATGTGCGATTTTTCCATTTACGCCAACTTGCTTCAATCGGCACAAAATTCCTACTAACTCTTGGAGTGTGTATTGTGGGGTAGCATACCAATTGTTTAATACCAGTAAAATGTCATATGGTGTATTGATAATGTCCAAACTGATAGCCAAGGCCGTTAAGTTAGCGGCGGCGTCTATTCTTTGATTGGCTTCTACTTCACCTAGTCCCACCAATCTTAGAAACGTTTGAATGTCAGATAACGTTGAAAGAAATTTCTTGATTGTCATTGAGTTTGACTTCCTTTTAATTTTTCAAATTCTACTCGCCATGTATCGAGGTTGATGCGACGTAATGAGTTTGCCCGCTTTAACTCTTCGGTGGCTTGTGCTTCAAGCGGGGCGATTGTGTTCTGCCGATCCAACTCATTCATAATCAAGTAGTAACCGGTTGGCCGGCGACGGCTGCTACCAATCGGTACGCCCTCATGCTTGATGAGATAGGACACATAGGCACTTAGCGTGCGCTTATTAACGCCAATATGCTTAGACAGATCATTTGCTGTGACAGGATGCTCATGTCCTTGGGGGAGATATTCCACCAACTGATGCAACTTGTTTAAAAATTTTTGTCGTTCAATTTCACTTGCTGTTGTCATATTTCATCCCCCGTTATTGGTTCAGATTGCTTAATTGATTGTTAATGATGCGTAACGTGGTTGCCTTGGTCTCTGTATTCATGAAACTGTCGTTAATCGCTTCAACAATGGCCTTGGTAGCAAGTTCAAAGCCTAACTCAAACGGTGGCAATGCAACGGCTTTCTTCTTGATCTCCTCGCGCTTCATTACTTGGTTGCGAGTGTGCTTATAACGTTGACTAGCTACCGTTGGTAAGGTGCCGATTTCACCTTTTTTCAATAAGTCAGCGACCCATTTCATGCCATATTTGGTACCGATTGCTAATAGTTTGGCTTCTTCGCTCTTTTCGTTCTCGATAGTGTCGTGAAACTCCGAAACGGCAACTCGGATGTGTTGGATGATTGTGCTTAATTCTTGATCCGTCATGTTTTGCGCCTTTCTACTTGTGCGTGATTGCCTTGTCTAACTCTTCAAGGCTGTATTTGACTACCGTTGTGCCAGCTACTTGATGCCCTCGAATGTGTGCCTGTTGCAATGCTTTTTTAAGCGTGCGGTAATTCAGACCGGTATAGATAGACGCCTCTGTGATGTTTAGCCAATTCTTTTGTGGCTGACTTGGCTCGTGTGCGCTTTTCTCCAGTTCGGCGGCTAATTGGTCCAACTTGGCATTTAACGTTGCTAGTAGGGCGTTATCTTGTTGTGATAAAGTATGAGTATCCATTTTTTAATTCCTTTCTAAACCGTCACGCCATTCTTGCACGCATCGCAAGGGTGGCTTTTTTCATGCCGTCATAACCGGCGGGCGGCCAATGAGTTATGCGACATGGTGACGATTTTAAACTTGTGTGGGGATGTTTTATGCGGCCATTGCTGTTTTGAACTGTCTGTAATCAAAACCAATCAGCAACAATGATTTGATAGCTTCGCGGACTTTTTCCAACTGCTCAACTTGTTCCGCTGTAAGTGCAGCCTTTGCATCCCCAACGTTGAATTTGTTTCTTAGCTGCTTAGCATTTAAGCCGGATACTTTCTTTAAAGCTAGGTTATTGATGCTTGAATAAGCGTGTGGCCATTCTGGAAAGCGTTCTTTAATAACGTCAGCAAGTGACTTGTTTACCTTTGTTAGGTCATTTAACAAGGCTTGCTTATGTGCGATTTCTTCTTTCTGTGAGAAAAAGGCGGCAACTAATGCGGTCTTAAATTCAACAACGGGCCGTGTATTACGCATGAAAGTGATAAACAACGTTGCTTGTTGTTCGTTGTAATGCCAAACCTTTTGGGGCCGTCCTCGACCGTCTAATTTACGGATTTCAAAACCGAGTATTCCAAATACTTCTAGTTCCGTTTGATGTTTACGGGTTAGTCGTTCGACTGTGTGAATATCTACGCCTGTGTACTTTGCGATAATCTCGCTTGTTGTATAAATACCGTCCTTTGGGTTGGCATACATAACTAAATGATCCATTGCATCCCCCTTATTGCTTGGCCAACTGGTCAATCAGAAAATTATTTACCGCTGTAAACGTCTTGCCACTGACAATTAAGGGTGTCGGCGCATCCAACACCGTCTTAACGGTTCCGTATGATAGACCCAACTTCTTTGCTAGGCCTCGACGGTTGAGCTTCAAATACCCTTGTTCACGCAACAAGGTAGCTCGTTGTATCTCTGTGATGATTGCTTGCATGTTGTTTCCTCCAAAATCTCATTGGGATATTACAGACATCATAATAAAATATCTCATTGCGATATTCAACACTTTTGTTCACAATGAGATATTTTCTTAGTATAATTGCTTAAGAAATACAAAAGGGGTGGTGATATGTCACACACAAACAGACTTAAGGAATTGAGAAAGAACAAAGGCATCACTCAAAAGCAAATGAGTAAAGATTTGGATATTCCTCAAAACACGCTATCTAATTATGAAAACGGTAACCGTAACCCAACAGTGGTTACTTGGAATGCCTTAGCTGACTACTTCGGCGTATCAGTCCCATACCTGCGCGGGGAAATTGATTTTCCAAATGGACTAAGTGATGCGGAATTTGACGAGATTTTAGATAAATATGGTTTACTCTCCGAACAAGGTTCAAAAGCCTTTGACGCTAACCAATACTCGAAAGATATGGAACTCACAACCGCTATACTTCGTAGGGTATTGGGAATGCCAAGTTCTGAACGTCAAAATCAGCGTTTTGAAAATTTTCTAAGAAAATCTAGTGCTGTGCCAACCCGCGTGCATTCTACTTTTTTAGATTCCATTGCAAACGTATATGCCGAGACAATGGATCAATCTGATAGTAAACTCCAACAAACATTATTTGAAACAAATGTTGTTCTAAGGGCATTGCATATGCCAAAAGATGTAACCTCGTGGGAACAGGATGATGAGGTTTTGCACAAGGTGTTTGACTTAGTCAATGAATTACGTCCGGGGCTTGTGAACTCAACGCGTGAATTTATTCATGATCAAACTAAAGAGCTCTCAAACAATGACGATGAATAATAGTTGTAATTAAAAATCATCCCCACTTGTGGCGGAAAATATCGCTCCCAAAATGTGGGGTGTCAGCAAAATTTCTGATGCCTCTGGGGGATGCGCAAAATTGTGCCACCCCAAACAGGGGTAGTTAATTTTGACGAGACCCAAAAATTGAGGTCTACCGAAAATTCGGTCACCTCAAAATCTCACGGCTGAAAGTTTTACCGTGACACAAGGGCCCGCATAATTTTATGCAACCCTTAAAAGTCGCTCCACAAATCTGTGGTACGTCCAATTTTGGACAACCCCCAATCAGCCAGCAATTAGAACCTTTGGCCAAAAGAAAAGGGCTGCCCAAATTTGGGCAGCCTTAACATAGCTAACAACTCACACACCATACATAACCGGCGGGCGGCCACTTATGAGGTGATTAGATAATGACTGTTAGCAAATATGAAACAATGCGGGGCACGTTCTATAAGGCCCGTGTTGAGATTTCAAGAGACCCAAAGACCAATAAGCGGCGGTATATGAAAAAAGCCGGCTTCACGAGTAGCAAAGCGGCTAAGATTTGGGAACGTCAGACTTTGGCGGATGATGATGCTGGTGAGTTTGAAGAGATACCTGACCGCATGACGCTAGATGATTTGTATCATACTTGGTTCGATACCTACAAAACAAAGGTGCGACAATCGACAGCAAACAAGACAGACAACTTTATGCGTACCCACGTTTTAACGGCGGATGCGTTTTCTGGCGTGTACGTTGATAAGATTAGGCCTGTTGATTTACAACTGTACTTAAACCGTATGGCTGGTGTGCGGGCTGATTATAAAAAGGCTATGCACCCTTTCAGGGCAACAATGAAACTTGCTCTAATTATGGGGATGATACGAAAGAACCCGTTTGATGTGGTTGAGTTTCCCGCTGGTAAGCCTGTACCGGTCTACTCGGATAGATTAGACTATTACACCGTTGACCAGCTAAAGCGCTTTATGGATTCGGCAAAAAGTTTGTACGCTGCTAAAAACTTTGAGGTGGTGGCATTTTTCCGGTTATTAGCATTTACTGGTATGCGACGCGGTGAGGTGTTAGCCCTAACTTGGAATGATGTGAACTTAGCTGATCGGACTATTTCAATTACAAAGTCACTTAGTCAGTCGTCGGGAACTGGTGTTGTTATCGGCGACCCAAAGACACCGGCAAGTAAACGTGTCATCAATTTCGACCAAAAGACCGCGCAAACGCTTAAAACTTGGCGGGCCAAACAAAGTGCTGCTTTAATGAGTTCAGGCCGTCGCGGTTCAAACATTGTGATTACTGGAAACGACCTTGTATCATACTTGGCTGTGTCATCCCCTAGAAAGTGGCTGATAAAGATTGCTGATGCCGCTGGGCTACCTAAAATTAAAGTACACGGGTTCAGGCACACATACGCAACGTTAGCGGTACAAAGTAATATGAGTATCAAGGCGTTACAGTACCAGCTTGGACATGATGATGTAAAAACTACTTTGGCAATTTATACGGCGCTACCTGATGAGGTCAAAAATAAGACCGCGGATGTGTTCACTTCACTGGTGAATTTCTAGCGGTTGCGACCCAAAATGCGACCCTTTCGCTATTTTTAAAAGACAAACGTGGATATGACGGGCTTTGTGAGGTCTATTATCTAACTCCCCTCGGCTCCATATATAAGGTTGAAAACGTTGGTATATCAGTGTTTCCCTTGATAAATCGGTAAACGGGTGGCAACGTACTTGTACTGTTTTGTACTTTTATGTAGTAAATGCCACCCGTTTTTTGTGGGCAAAACAATAAAAAATACCGTTGCTCGGCAATGAGTAACGGTATCAATAACATGATTAAATTTAATATTGTGGCTGCCTGCCTTATGTCGTCTTACATGATTGTAAGGCGTTTTTTATTCTATACAAGTGCTCGTGATAATCGTTTACAGTGAGCCGTTAGTCGGGCATACTAGTTTATGCGGTGGATCGGCTTAATTACCCGTTGAAACCGCGGCAAGTTCTGCGATACA
>Ga0157364_1006833_pt1 | contig 11765 bp, 14 predicted proteins | sample AttsexASBM2_FD_111476 | JGI IMG/M metagenome (GOLD analysis project Ga0157364, IMG submission 111476) | Fungus gardens microbial communities from leaf cutter ant in Ribeirão Preto, State of São Paulo, Brazil - Atta sexdens ASBM2 | ecosystem: Host-associated > Fungi > Mycelium > Unclassified ...
AAACTGAAAAGGAGCTTGCAGAACAGCTTGGCGTTACGCAGCAAGCCATTTCCGTACGATTACATACGAATAAAGATTGAATTTTACAAAAAAAGCTCAGAACTTTTTTGTACACCTAATATCAGAACAAAATTATTTTTGTTAATTTAAGTGCAAATGCAAATATGACATATGACAAACAAATAATTAATAAATAATTTGTCAAATGTTAGCGTAACCGTTAAAGATATAACACTAACTTTCACAAATATAAAAGTAAATTAGTGTTACATGAAAAATATATTTTGCAACTATATTCAACAATTACACTAACATTTGACAAATTATTTATTATTTGTTTACATATGTAATATTTGTATTTGCACTTAAATTCACAAAAACAATTTTGTACTAATAATTCTGTACATTTAATTTTCTAATCAGACATGCACTCAATACTCAAATGTAATTTTTTAGTAATAAAAAAATAAAAATTCAAGAAACAAATTTTTTTTTAATTTCATGGTTACAATTCGAGATTTTTTTAAGCAAATTTAATTCTTCCTTGATAAATTGGGACCAGACGGAACTCTTAATCTTAAATTAGAGTCACAGATTTGTTAACAAAAAAATTGTTATCTCAGTTCCTAATAATCGGAGGATAATCTTTTTTTTTAAATTCGTAGAAAAATGTGAGATTTCGAATGCTTCACACGGTTATTTGATATAATGTATATTAACGAAATTATTTTATTTTTTTATACAAAAAAAGATACCCACTTTTTAAAATTGTTTTATAATAGTTTAACTGCAAAAAATCATTTTGTTATTAAATGTACGTAATAATGCAATTCTTGAAGAAAAAAAATCACTCCTATAAATTGCTATGCGACCGCTCAAAGATGAAGAAATTAAATTTTTCGTAGACAGGTTTTTAGTGAACAAATGGCTTTTTATAAAAACTAATGAACATTTCAGACTTGTCCAGGGCTGAATTTGTTTATTATGAGAGCTACATTTTACGAGAATTTCGAAACTTTGCGTTTAAATCTCAATGAACAAAGAACGAAAAAAAGGCCTTTTTTGATGTTTTTTATTTTTTTTTTTTTTTTCTACTGAATTAATAAATCCATTTTAAATGGATGTGCTCCACGTCTCATTTTGTAGATATTTTAAATACCTACATTTTTTATATCGAATTTTTTTCCATACAATCAATATCTTTCGTTTTATAAGCGAAAAACGTGCTTTTTGCAACTATTCGATTTTTTTTCGCATATTTTTTTCACAAGTCTCGAATCTCAAACATACGCATTTCTTTTCTGGTAGCCTTTCGAAATTTTTGTGAAAAGAAATGCTGGTTTATAATTTTTTTCCGATAATATTCTACTTATTCGAAAAGCAGTTCCTTTTTTTTTTCCTCCCTTTTTTTCCTCTTTCTACCAAAGAATCAACTAAATACTGAGAAGGCTCTGTTTTCTCCTCCGCGCATGAAGTGCGCGCTCTCGAGGGGGGCAACAAGACACTCGCTCTCACTCGCGTACGCGCTTCTTTTTGTAACGATCCGAGCAAATTCACTAAATGTAAAACCTTCAATATTAAAATTAATTTCCAGTTTTTATCCTCGTGTGACAATTTCACGGCCCTCATACTCTAGTGACAATATTCTGGCGACCATATATCATTGCTAACCGTTTTCAAAGAGAGACGACCATGAGAGGTTATATTGTCGATTACGAAGGATAAGCTGAAATCATCACAGAAAGTTATACGTAGCTCGTCGTTTACGAAACCATATAACACTTTTCAAGCTGAGAAACAGAACCGAATTTAACAGGTTACAGACACAGTTTGCATTTATTCGAGAGCAATTGAACTTGGTGAATTAAGTCACAAAATACAAGATGAAATGTTCAACGCCGGTGAACAAGAGGAAACTCTTACGAAGGAACCGCAGATGAATATGCAATCAAATATCACCAGATGAAGATCGAGCTAATCTCATGAAAGTAAAGTCGACGCAAATATCGACTCGCCAATCGGCGATAGTAACTTCTCAGAAAAGTATTCGCTTAAGCTTCCTAAGATTGAGTTAAGGAAATTTAGGAGCGAAATTAAAAACTGGCTCTCATTCTAGAGCATATTCCAAAAGATTCACGAAGACGCGACATGTCGAGGGAAGACAAATTTCACTATCTTTTGCAATCTACCATCAAAGATTCGCTCGCATACAAGGTAGTTAATAGTTCCTCCCCCCCCCTCCCCACCGCGAATAATTAGGAGAAGACGATAAAGTCTTAAATCTCGTTTTGATAAAAAAAACTTGCCCATAAAATTTTATGTGCGAGAACATTTAAAATTAGTTTTGAATAAGAACAAAAATATCTCTGATTTCCATCTATGATACGTTAGAGACACATTTGCTAGCGCTCGAGTCATAACAACAGATATATGCGCGGCCATATTGTTCTCATTAGTCGAATCCTCGTTGCCAGAAGAAATTCTGCGGACCTGGCAACGGGCAATGGCTATAATGGATGTTTCGGCCACGAATATTATTGCTAAAGATTGTCTTATGCACTTAATGGCATTTTTAGGGAAAGAGATGGAGAGCGAGGAACGTATTCATATGGTCATATGCTTCGAAACAACTAACGATCCGGCGAAGAATAAGAAGAAAACAAAAAATGATCGAGAATATCATCACAGCAGCCGGATTGTTAACAATGAAGGAAACAAACTTACCGAAATGTTTGTTCTGCAAAGAACGTCATGACAATCATACATTGCGAAAAAGCTAGGAATATGTCTATGGAGCGAGTCTCTCTAATCAAGAATAAGCGTGGTTGTTTTAAATGTCTACGAATAGTTATACAAACATAGTTATACAAAATAAATGTAGTAAAAAAAAGTACCCTTGGTGTAGAAAAGAGCATTATCTGCTGTTATGCAAGAATCTAATCAACAGTGATCGCAAAAACACAAAGAATCAAGTGACTTTAACGAAGTAAGTATTAGTCTTGCTAACGTATTTTTGAAAGCTAAAGTATTTTTATCGTTGCTAAAAATTAAATTACGAGATTTCACAGGAATGGTAAACGTACGAGCTGTTATTGACATTGATTCTCACAAGTCTTATATTTTTTAACCGAGCAGTAAAAGAATTAGGTTATAAGATCATATTGTAGAAGAACAAACCATGCACATCTGTTGTTCGGAGGAGCCAGAATCATCAAGCACATCAAGCACATTTATTTGGATTACCTCGATGGTTCGTACAAGTGCGATTTTATCGCTTTTCAACAAGAAATTATATGTCACAGCACTCCCAAATCAAACTGTAAGCCATAGAAGGATGCACTTAGAAAGAATAAAGTGCAACTATCCGATAATGGGAAAGGATAATGACGAAACTATCACAGTATTAATAGGAGCAAACGTTGCCGGCAGGTTGTTCACCGGGAAGATCCTTCAGACGACAATGTAACAGCTATTGAGACGAAACTTGGTTGGACTTTAATGGGCAAAAATTTAATTGACAATAGCAAGGAAGATACGACTTTAATGATTGTATCCATGATGAAAGAAAATACCGAAGTGTCAGACCTATAGAAATTAGATACTCTGAGAATTATAGATCCTATAGGAAACGAAATTAAGGAAACACGTCAAGTCAAAACCTTGTTTCGAGGCACAACTAAGAGTAACGATGAAGGATGCTATAAGGTTCTATTTCCTTAGAAAATGAATCATCCGGTGTAGGATAACAGAGAAGTAGCTGAGAAGAGATTAAAATCAAATACGAAGAAACTACATCAAGAGAATTTATATGAAAATTACGAAACAGTCTTTAATGATTGGCTTTCTGAAAGCATTATGAGAGAGTACCAGAAAGTGAGTTTGGAAATAAAGGCTATTGTCCGTCTCATGGGTATATTGTTAAAGAAGGAAATACGACTAGGATTAGAACCGTTTTCGATACTTCAGCAAAAAGACCATCATTAAATCAGTTTAGAAACGAGTCCCAATCTACTTGAGCTCATTCCAGCTATGTTACATCGAACATGTCAATCGCACGTTTCGTATTCAGTGTCTTCATCAGTTGCACAAAAAAAGAATTTTTCAAAAAATATCGTCAAGACACATATTTCTTTTGTTTGCATTTTCTCCAGAATCGCAAATTATCGAGACGCAATGCCCTTTCCTTATGCATTATATCCAATGGGTAGTAGCAATAGTGAATTATGGAGTAGGTGTAGAAATCGACCAATCATAGTTGAATGTGAGAAAAATAATCAACTATGATTGGTCGATTTCTACGCCTACTCCTTAATCAATTATTTTTACTGCCCATTGTAGATCATGCATTAGTCATAAAGTAATCATAATTATGCAGATTTATGACTAAGGGAAGGGCGATACGTCTCAATTGCCTAGTTTACATCGTGCACTTGATTCATATAATAATTTCACTAGTAACTTTCTAAATTATTTTAATTTCAGCGATATATTCAAAGAATGATGTACTAAATTAGTACAATGCATCAAAATAATTAATTAAATACACATATCGTAAATATGTATTACACGTATCACCGAAATTAAGATCATTCAATAGAAAGTTATTAATTAGTACTCAAATACTAAGTAGTATCAAGTGCACAATGTAAACTAGGCCGATAATTTGCATGAAAGATAGAAAACAGAATACTAAGAACTAGGCTTTAAAAAGTGTTGTCAAAATCAGGTTTCTGAATTGATATTAATAGTGCTTGATAGGCAACGAATCGCAAAATTCCTCTTTTACGCTTATGCACACACAACCGAATATATAACCTAAAAAAAATTATTATTACATTATTATTACATTTTTGACAATATGCTCTGACAATAATAGAAAGACGTAAATTGTCATCAAAACTACTGCATGAAGAATGCAGCATTCTTCATGTAAATTGGTATGATCTACTATGTACTATGTAAACTGCAAGACCGGTGTCGAGTGGCTACCTTAGCAGCTGTGCTCAATGTGATACCGAGCGTCTGGGCGCCGGCGATGGCAAACTAATGGCGAAAGAAGATTGGTGGGAAATCATTAAGTTCAAAGAAATGTTACTCATTGTTTCTAACTCTCAAGCCATAAGGCGATTTAATATAAACTCAAATGAATATTTGGAATACAGATCGAAAGAGAAACGTAATTGCGTGCGTTACAATTTGGATTTTGGAATTGCACAAAGTTAGTATACAAGAAACTAAAAAAATCTACAATATAAGCGTTTATCTGACGGCGCGAGCAATTATCTAATGACTTGAACAGTAATCGAACATAAAGTGATGATTAATCTTACCGAACGCTAACTTAAAATCTATTGCTGAGGCTTACAAAAGGTCCATACGCAGAACGCCATGACATCAGAGAGAGAGAGAGAGAGAGAGAGAGAAAAGAAATCTAGAAAAAGAATGAGCGAGCACCGCAATTAACGTTTACAACGCCACAATCATGGTGACATCTCGATTAGACTAATTCAGGTTGGTATTCATAGTCAGATCTTATATTTAAGACTGTCTTAAATGGTTTTAAGACATCACAAACCAATCAGAGAGCTGCATTAGTGACTTTAAGATATTACTTAAAACGGTCTTGACATAAGAATCGACTATGAACCGGCCTTATAAGAAGTTGATACTGAATCTTCTTGCATTAGGAAAGATTGATTATCAATTTCATGACGTGAAACAAATCGATATTCATAATCGATTCTTACATTTAAGAGTGTCTTAAGTCAATCTTAAAATGTCATAAGTAAATCCAAGGACTGTATTAACATTTTAAGACACATTTAAGATGACTTCAAAATAAAAACGGATTATAAAAATATAAAAATACCGCCCTATGTTTCGCGTTTTACGGTTAGTAGACTGCGCACTTAGAGACGACACGGAGCAAAGATAGTGGCGTGGTTGGCCAAACTGACCACACCATGTAATTCTTCCACTAAAGTCCCTATAACAGAGTTTAGACAATGCTAAAGTGATTGCTAATTGATTCCATTATTAATAGTCAACTTCCTGGCACACATTTGTACACGTTTGTACATCTTTTGCGACTGAGCAATTAGTGTGAACGACAATAGAGCAAAACAGAATAAGTATATGAACGAATAAATTTTTTTATTTTTAATTAAATTTTTCATTTTAAATTACTAATTAAATTTAAATTACACAATAGTAAATATATGAAAAAATACAAATTGTACATAATACTGATTGTATTCTTGAGTCTTCCATCGGTCCTTTCTATATAAAGATTATGGATTTTTTCTGTGTCCAAATCCATTCTCGGAATGCCAACATTTCGTGAACCTTGCAGTTCACTTCATCAGGGCAAAGAGCAGCTTAATACTGAGCTGTTCCTTCGGATCATTCCTCTTTTATATATTACGCTACTTGTTAGAGTGGTGGAGGGAAAGAAGAGAATTGTGGGTAGGGAGTGGGGAGGGGTGGGGGAAATCGATCAGTCCTCATTAACCGGGAGAATAATTTTCCATATTTTATTTATATTACAGCCATTATCTCTATTTAGATTGTTAGGGTGTTTTATCTCTATGGCTTCTCTATACTTTCTTGGAAAGTATATTGTAATGTTGGCTATTGTGATCGTTTTGTCAAACAGATGTATTTGACGTCCTGTTTCGATGTTGTGTTCTGATAGTGCTGATTTACGTGTTTTAATCTGACATCGTGACGTTGATGTTCTTTTATCCGTAAGTTGACCATTCTCCTAGTTTCTGCAATGTATACTTGCCCACAGAAACAAGGTATTTTTGTACACTCTTGCGGAGTTGAGGGAGGTCTTTGATCTTTAGGATTTCTTAAGATTTATCCTACATTTTTGGGGGTTTAAAGATAATTTGGATATTGTATTTGTTTAATATTCTGTCAATCTAATCTATTGTTCCTTTAACATATGGGATCCTCTTGTTTGATTATGTGTCAGAGACCGTTGTCTTGTTTGCATGTTTATTGATTGTTTTGATTATGTCTTTTTTGTCGTGTCCGTTTTTCTATAAGGTGATCTGTTTTTAAGTGATTGAGTTCTGTCTGTAGATGTTCTTTGTTAGAGATGATGAAAGCTCTATGTACAAATGAATTGATTGCAGACTGTTTTTGTGCTGGATGGTGTGACGGCATGTAGGTATCTATCTGTGTGTGATTCTATACACTTTTCTATACTTGATGGCCTAGATATCGTCAGCTTTCTTAGAGACAAGAACATCTAGGAAAAGGAAGTTTTCCGTTTTCCTCTATGTCCATAGTGAAGTGGATATTTGGATGTTGATTGTTGAGAAAAATAAAAAATTTACGGAATTCGTCTCTGCCATGTCTCCATATCACGAATGTATTGTCTACACAACGGAATCAAATTTCTGGTTTTTTTAGTGTTTTGCTGAGGGCCTCTTTCTCAAAATGGTCCATGAAGTTTATTCATAAAATTGATTGTTATAGGAGAAGTAAGTGGTTGTTAAGTAGTGCTCTATTAGCCGGATGAGATCGAAGGGGACTTCATATGAAGCCTTTATTATGTTCAATGTGTCCTTTATTGGGACTTGTATGAAAAAGGATTCTATGTCGAAGCTTACAAGCAGGTTTGTGGGACGTAGTCGGATTTTTTGGATCTTTTGTATGAAGTCCGTTGAGTTAGTTATGTGTGATTCGGATTTTCCAGTGAGGAGTTGTAGTGTATGTGCTAGGAAACGGAATAAGTTGTATGTCGGGGAGTGTATGGCGCTAACAATCGGTCTGAGTGGGATGTTTGGTTTGTGTACTTTTTGTAGTCCGTATAGTTTTGGTGGGAGAGGATATGTAGGTTTTAATGTTGATTTGGTTTTATTGGGAATGTTGCTTTCTTCTACCAGGATCTTAGTGTTTTACGCGATTGTATTAGTTGGATCCTTGTCAAGCTTTTTGTATGGTTTGTCCGAAAGAAGGTTTCTTTATCTTTTTCTTATGTGTTCATGACTACTGTTATCTGTATGACACAATCACTTAAAAACAGTCTTATAGAAAAACGGACAAAAAAGACATAATCAAAGCAATCAATAAATATGCAAAGAAGATAATGATCTCTGACACACAATCATACGAGAGGATCCTATCCATTCTTCCATATATCAAAGGAACAGATCGGATTGGCAGAATATTAAACAAACACAATATCCGAACTATCTTTAAACCCAAAAAGGTAAATCTTAAGAAATCCTAAAGATCAAAGATCTCCACTCAGCTCACAGGAGTGAATAAAATACCTTGTTCCTGCGGGCAAGTATACATTGGAGAAATTGGGAGAATGGTCAACCTATGAATAAAAGAACGTAATGTCAGATTAAAACACGTCACGCAATCACTATCAGAACACAACATCGAAACAGGACATCATCAAATACTGTTTGACAAAACAACCACAATAGGCATACTTACATCATACTTTCCAAAAAAGTATAGAGAAGCCATAGAGATACAAAAACACCCTAACAATCTAAATAGAGATAATAAAATATGGAAAACTATTCTCCCGGTTAATGAGGATTGACCGATTTCCCCCACGCCTCCCCCTACTCCCCACCCACAATTCTCTTTTTTCTCTCCACCATTTCAACAAGAAGCGAAATATATAAAAGGAGAACGACCCGGAGAAACAGCTCAGTATCAGGCTGCTCCTCGCCCTGATGAAGTGAACTGCAAAGTTCACGAAACGTTGGCAATTCAAGAATGGATTTGGACACGGAAGAAACCCGCGAAACGCATAATCTTTAATACTGATTGTGTTAATTATTATATTCTAATATGATTTTATTGTCATCGATATAATATATTTTATACCTAATATATTTTATAGCTAATATATACCTATTATAGCTATTATATACTTAATATAAATATTTTATATTTTATATTTTATAAAGTATTAATATAAAGTTTGTTAATTGTTTATGCCATTATATTAATTTCATGGATACGTTTAATATACTTTCGGCTTTATTTCATAACAGTTCTTTTAATTTTAGGTCAAAATTCTTCGATTGGCAAAATAGAGCTACCAGTAGCGGGATTCTCTAACCGATGGCTGACGCTGTCGTTAACTAGCGACAGTCAATGGCAGGATAATCTTGGAAGAAAGCGCGGTTCTTATTGGTTGTCACTAGCGACTAATGATAGCGATAATTATTGATAAAATGTTTAGAGAATCTCACAACAGCAGTATAGATTAGTATACACATTATACAGATATATCATGGTATATAGATGATTGTAAAATATATTGATACACTGTCAAACATTTTTGCTCGCTTGTACAATTCTATTCTACTCTATCTTTCATCTTGAATCATTTAAATAGTTTGAATTCAACTTTATTGTTGCGTATAATAGCAAACAGTCATTTGAATTGCGCGGAAAAACGGCGATATATTTCCGACTGTTATTGTATTGACTGTTAATGGCGGACGGGCATATGCGCGAATGCAGTGTCCAGACTTTGTTATAGGGACTCTAATCTTGATGATACTTTTTCAAAACTTCTTTTTTACTACATAACATACTATAGAAATTATCTAAGCGAATCATTTTTTTGTGCCTCCGAGATATTATTATAAAAATAGTCGGCGCTTATGGAATTTCGCGTATTTCCTGCTAAAATTTAAGTGATTAAGTAAGAAATTGATAATATGATACTAATTCATAATTTACTAGTTTTGTAGCTATGTATATATGTTTAAAACTTATAATTATTGTATTATACTTGATTTTTATTTAAAACTGTGATTTTTAATGTTATTATCTGAGTTTGATTATCAATACAGATGATAATTGCAGAGAAAAATTATAATTTTTCGGCAATACATAAAATATTATAGTATTAAAAGTACTTATTTATACAACATTTATTAATTAAAAAATCACAAATTTAATAATTTACTATCGAAATATTTAGAATCGTAAATTTTTATTGCCGGTAACGTCATTATTTCAATTATTCTCAGGCCTTCGGGGCCTCATTGATAGTCACGAAAATTTCCTCAGGGGCGCGATTCTGTAACTTTTAGGGATATTTATCGACAATGTATAGACAGATCAAAATATACAGAAAAATTTATTTCAGCCAATGACATCACAGTTCTAAAAAAAATATAGGCAGTTTTAGACTTTTAGTATACATCCATATATATATATAAGTAAATCGCAGAAAGAACCGTGAAAAGAATATAAGTTTTATATATATATATTAGATGTAACTTTTTCCCACACCTAATATATACCAGGTGTATAAGCTTAAATTCGCTGTTTGTTAGTCAGAAAAACACATTTTTTTTTCTAGGAAGCAAAAACAAATTCATTCAAAGTACTTGCCCTCGCTAACTATACATTTTTCCCATTTTTCTTTCGGGCAATTTGTGTATACGCCAAAAAAATTCCTCTTTCGAGGCAAACCACATCATCAAGCCATTTTCAGACGTCTTCGTAAGAATCGAAGTGCCCCTCAGCGAGCGCGTGGCCCATCAACGAAAACAGGTGATAGTCAGAAGGTGCCAGGTCTGAGTAAGCGGGATGGGGTAGCACTTCCCAGTTGAGTGTCTCCAAGTAGTTTTGGACCATTGTTGACGTGTGCGATGATGCGTTGTCGTGGAGGAAAATCAGCTTGCCATGTCTTTTCCGATAATGCGGCCTTTTTTCACGCAGAGCACGATGCAATTTGATCAGTTGTTGGTGATAGCGGTGAACATTAAAAGTTTCACCAGGTTTTAATAGCTCGTAATAGATGACACCCTCCTCCAACCAAACGCACAGCATCGTCCATCCGAAGCGATTTGGTCTTGAGGAAGATGTTGATGATTGGGTGGGATCAATCCAAGATTTCTTGCGTTTAGGATTCTGAAAATAGATCTACTTTTCATCGCTTGTCACAATCTGATGCAGAAACGACTTTCTTTTTTGTCTGGCAAGCAAAATTTGGCATGTGTTTTGGCGTCGCTCCATCTGCCTATCGTTCAGTTCATGCAGCACACATTTTCCGATCTTTTGAACCTTCCCCATGGCATGTAGCCGCATGGAAATGGCTGCTTGAGAAACACCCAATTGCTCGGCAAGCATTTTTTGGATATCGTCCTTGTCCAAAAGAGCCTGCAATTGACAGTCCTCAACTTTCCTGGGCCGATTTTCATGCTTTTTGTCACTCAGGTCAAAATTGTCGTCATTGAACCGGCGAAACCAATCTCTACACATTGTTTCCGATAAAGCATTATCGCCTCCACAAGCATTCGATGCGATTCGGCAGCCGATTTCTTCAAATTGAAACAGAAAAGCAAAGCTTCCGCATGTGCTATTTTTTTTAGCAAAAAACTAGACATGATTACGAAAGAAAAAATGTATGTTGTTATATGAAATTGCTAATGATGTGCACTGGTTAATGTTGACAGATGTCAAACACATAAAAAAAAGTGTGTTGTGCCCAGGATAGCTTTGTACGCTCACTAGTGCCACCTATGAGCAAACAGCGGATTTAAGCTTATACACCTGGTATATATTATATATATTATAATATATATATTATTAGGTGTACAACTTTGCTTCCGCCATTTTCTTATAGATGAGTTTAGCGGTAAGTGGTCGAAATAAATAGATCATAGACGTCATACAATAAACTTGGGCATCTATCAACATAACCCCATAGAAACATTAGTCGATTTGTGTCTGCATCATAAAGTTATTCTCGATTGAAAATGTCA
>Ga0157364_1006834_pt1 | contig 11765 bp, 6 predicted proteins | sample AttsexASBM2_FD_111476 | JGI IMG/M metagenome (GOLD analysis project Ga0157364, IMG submission 111476) | Fungus gardens microbial communities from leaf cutter ant in Ribeirão Preto, State of São Paulo, Brazil - Atta sexdens ASBM2 | ecosystem: Host-associated > Fungi > Mycelium > Unclassified ...
TCACTATGTAAAAATAAAAAGAAAGGATTTAAAAATTATAACATCTGTTCACCATTTCAACAACAATGCAATTCAAAATGTAATTTGTAAAGTTCTAATTTCTAGATCCAATTTCAAAAATTGGTTTTTTTAACACCTTTAACCTTTTATCACATGAGGACAAGAAAAAAATAGCGTACCTTTCCGATCTAAGTTCCTTTCCGATAAAAGACATTTACTCATTTTATGTGTTATCATTTTTTAGAAACTTTTAACAAGTAATTATCTCTTTTCAGTAAAAAGCGATTATTCATTTTAAACCTTTAAAAAAAAGGCAATTACGAGCAATCAACCACCAAACTAAAAAAATAAAAATTTTAATTATTTAATTTAATAAAAAAAAATAATATTTATTGAGATAAATAAGTTTTTTTGATAAATTAAAACTACAAGAAGTAAAAAAATCAATCTTTAATAAATTAAAGTATCAGCCAGATATACAGTAACTGCTTTTTAATAGAATAGATGACAATAAGTGATTTTTCGAACATTAAAATATTAAAAATGACATTTTTCATTAAATTTTTAGAATAATTTAAGCTATTTAAGCAAAAAAAAGCATTTATTCTTATTTTCCCGCGTGATAATTTAACATAATAGTAATTTTTTCAGAGCATGAACTCCAAACGACAGAAATCGTTAAGGTAAAAGTTAGTTAAGTTAAAAAAAGAGTTATTTTAAAGATGATTGTCCAAAAAATAAATTAAATGCAAATTAATTTTTGAGAGTTTTTTTAGTTTAATATAATGTGTAAAAATTCATAAAATATTATATTCACTTCAATATGTAATTTTTAAAATTATATCCAGCAAACAAATTGATCTTTAAGATTGCGCGCTAATCGATATCATCAATTCAGATAGATCGAATATGGTCGACGTAGACGTTGAATCTCCTTGTAAAATATTATTTCATATGCAGCAATGCTCTGCGCGTGACACAAGAAATCGCATGAACATTCCTCAGATTGCAGACACGAGACCAATATCTAATAAACAATAGTAAGAAAATCTTGTCTTATCAGACAAGAAGAAGAATCAATGTCTTATCAGACAAAATGAATAGAATATTTATATTTTACAAATTTTGAAATTAGCTCAGAAAAAGAGGTAACTATGAGTCATTATGAACGACTTATAAAGTGACTTATAAAAAAAAAAGTGACAAAAAGTAATTTAATCTTTAAATAGATAAGTGGGATGCTCAGAATACCCCAAACAAATTTTATTTTTATAGATGTATTTTTTAATAATATGTATAGAATTAAATTTACATTATATTTATATTTTTATTAGATAGAAGAATGTAAAAGTAATTATTTTTAAGATTTCTAGGCTTCTTTTTATTTTTCTTTTTCAGAACAAGATTTTTATTTTATTTTAAGATAACTATTTGTAGAGTGTTGTAATCATATCCTATATTTAAGGTTAAGTAAAGCAGTATAGCAGCGCTAAATTACTCATAAAAATTTCTAAAAGGCCGTTATATATAAATGAATGAACACCTTTTATCAAAAGTGTTTCCGGAAATTATTCATAATCATAGCTTACCGAAATAAATTTTCTAATGGGATATTACTATTTATAGTACAGAATCCACTCTCAAAAACATTAAATACCTAAGAATAGTTATGATTGCAACATCTTTAATTACGAATCCTACTCTTTAGATAACCTTAATACAATCTGTAGTCTCGAGTTTAATGCTAGAATTTCACGTCCCATACCGAAACTATTAAAATACCTAATGATCGAGATTGTAACGGCGATTCGCTCGTATACAAACGCAATTAAAACATCGTTCTTCTTTGCTGAATCCTCTTTTCGAATCGTACTTATCTCTCATGTGTTGTGCTCTTCTTCAGTTCGTCGTAAGCTGGCCTAATTTCTATATGGTAACGTGCCTTATAAATCGCTGTACCTTTTTTACGACCTTCGTGTAAAGCACCAAGCCAAGTCCTCTCATCCTCTCACGAAAGATAACGAGCATGTCTTTTTTCCTTTTTTTTTCTTTTTTTTCATCTTTTAGCATTCTTGTGTCCACTTCTTTCTGCACAAATTCATTGGACTTCATTTGTTCCTCATCCGAGAATCGTAGAGATTGCGTCCATAAGTTTACAGTGCAACTTTGCGAGGTTACGCATTAAAAACGATTCTTATCGTCGATAAAGATTCTTTATTTTTTAATTATTTTTTACTCATCCCAATGCATTACGATAAGCTCGACAAGAAATAGATGTGCTCCCATCACTCTTACACACATAGTATGAAGAAACCGTTTCTTCTTCTTCTTCATAGACTTATGAATTTCTAATTCTAGGAGGTCACAGTACTAAGTTCTTGACGACGACAAAGTATCAGACTTTTTGTCAGCGAAGTCCATATACAACTAAAGTAAAAAGTTCTATAATGCTGATAATAGCCAACAGGAAATCTAAAAAAAAAATAAAGTCCCTAGAAAAGCTTGAAAAGGAACTTTATTTTAGATCGTAAAGAGACACATAGTTTTAGCGAATTACTCGGTTAATTAATGAAGCATTATATTTTTGAAGCGCGATAAGAAGATGATTTGATATTGTGGAATGCGACAAAGAATGAGGATCAACCGTGATTATTTTGCCGCACGGAATTCTTAAGTTGGTCGGCATGCATTGTAAAGGCGGAAAGTTTAATTCGTTGGTAAAAAGTCCTATCTAAAGTTTGTCGGGTCGGCGATAGCGCCGGCAATTTAAATGCTAATCTACGCATCACGGAACAAAGCAGCATCGAGAAAGTTTCACCTCTCTCTCTCCTTACATTGTCTCACGTATTCGCGATGCGTCATACCGTCGACCATTAGCCAACCACGACACGACTTTCCGCCAGATTTGAATCAGATTTGCATCAGAGCCAACACACTGCACGGTTCGTTAACACATTATATGATAATTCTCCATATTCAAAACAATCAATATAATATCAAATGTAGGTATCTAGTTTCTTCTCATACATAAAGGTTAAAACAAAATATTAAATGTATCTTGGTTTTTTAAAAGAAAAGATCAAGTTAAAATATCAAATTATACATATAATTTTCTTTTAGAAAAGATGGAATCAAAATTTCATTAAAGTATTTAAGATTAAGATTGAAAATATTTAAGATTGAAAATTAGTTTTGTTATACAATTGTTTATAATCCAAAGTTTGATACCAGTCTTGCAAATGTCACAATTATTACATTTTTATTTATATTATATTTATATAAAATTCTTAATATGAAATACATGTGTAAATTAAATTAGTATCATCTTGGTTTTAGATTCCATAAAATTACTCCATAAAATGGATATAGTATTTAGAGTAATAATGACACAAGTACTTTTTTAAATAGAATCTATAAAAATTGCGTAATATATCAGCGCAATCAAAGGGCAAACATTTGTAGTATTGTCTGCTTTTGTTGCAGACGATATGTCGATTCTACGAATCTGAATTCTCGAGGGAGCTCAAGCTCGTAAACGCTGTTCACCGTTCGCGCATTCGATAATTCAGCAAGAAAATAAAAAGGAAAACGCGACGGAGATTCGATTCGGCACTCCCCCAATATTTTGACTACCGTGTCAACGAGCCGGTCTCGTCGCGCATTCAGCATGCTCGCCAGCCCGTAACGCCATTCATTCAACTTTCAATGTTAGCGCGCCAAGCAGATTTATCGAACGATGTGTCGCCGGTTCAACACCGCGCGTCCGTGCGGTTAAATTTGTGGCTCTTGTGGTTTTGTCCTGCGGGATAAAAGGGGCCTCGCAAAAGGGCAGGCCAATTGCAACGAACTCTCCGTTTAGCCACCGTTATGCTTGGAATTGCGAATTGTTTAACTTCATCGACGAAGTCATTCAAATAAGAAACTATATTGCTGATATATTTACGATACGATCACAAGATACAGTAATATCCAGTAAAAAATATTAATAAACAATCTTTCGTTTTTTTTCTATGTCTTTGCTGAAGCAAAAAAATGAATATAATTTAAATTTAGGCAATTATTATTGTATGTGTAATTGGAAATAACTGAATAAATATTGTTTTTTTTAAATAAAATAAATAAAAGTAAATAAAATACATATATTTAATTAAACAATATTAATATGTATCTGCTTTTATCTTAAAATATAAATTCAATTTAAGATCAATACGCGAATGAACATGTAATAAAAATTTGTAATATATTTTTTTTTTTTTCATCCATATGCAATTTAACTATTCGTGCATGCAATACATATTTTTATCTGATGTCTTCAGATTATTTTAATCTTTCGATTTTTATAATTTTCGAACTAATTCTGATTGAATTGAAAAATTTTTTTTCATTCAGTTCAATCAGGATCGACTGATGAGGATCCTGAATCTTGATAAAAATCGAAACAGACATCAAGATAGCAGATAAAAAAAGTTTACCGCACAAATAATTAAATTGCAGATAGATAAGGTAAAAAAATATTGAATAAGTATTTATTTCACGTAAATTCGCATAAAAAAGGTTTGTGTTGGACTTATCAAATTTATAGTTTGTAATAAACGAACAAATTTTACAGCTTTTATCATCAATTTTATCGTTTTTATCTTATCGATTTATATGGATGTGCAATTCCAAACACTCTTCAAGATTTATAGAAGATACTTTCGTACTAGAACCATTTATGCAAGCGCAAGCTCTCGCCATCAGCGATCACGCAGGATGAATCTACAGGAACATCCAGATACCGGAACGTGACGATAACGACCAACGAGGGTCCTAGTGCTCCAGAGAGATCGAGTGAGTCTCATATGAGGGGAGAGAGGCGCATTTAATCGTGCGGAACGATATTCGTTCCGTGATTCCGTGCTATGTGCTGCTGCGGTAGTTTATAGTTGTCATCCATTAAGTGTATTTAGACAGCGGGATACCACGTCACCGACGAGACGGATCGTTGCTTCTTGTCGTCGACATTAAATCGGCAAGAAGTCGGTGACTATTATCGTCATTTGATATTCATTTAGCCTTTCTTGCTCGTATATGAGAAATCTTTATTTTATTTTATACTCGTGAGGGTAAAGTCCGTAAATGTATATAAAGAAATTCGCTCAAAGATCGAACGATTTCCTGTAATTAAATATGCCGAGCTTGAGAGTGGGCGGTAGGTGGATAGTAGATTTACCGCGAAAATTGTGAAAGCCGATATTAAATTTCAGTTAGAGCCTGGTAAATTCTTTTATATCAACGTATTACATTTCAATTTTGCTTTCACAATAATATTAATAATTTTATTCTTTTGCAAAATAAATTTTGACTTCGATACTATAGATCCGTTTTTATTCCTGCACTTTCTGAACTGGTGCACACGATGTAATAAATGAAACAAATATACATTTGTTTCATTTCAACATATTGCACTGTGTGCATCAGTTCAGAGAGTGCAGGAATAAAAGACAGATTTTATATCAAAATCGAGCACAAAAATAAAAATTTAAAAAAATCTGAAATATATAGAATTCCCCGTTGGAAAGTCGGAAAGAGTATTGGAAAGTATTCAGTAACGCGTCACACCTCTTGATCGACTTTTATTGAGAGACGTCGAATAGAACGATCGCGGAAATCTCTTGCGAGAAGTACGGCTGGACTTTCACTCAACCGATTCCTAAGCGAAGGAAAATGCGCACCGCGTAAACCGCTGCCGGTGAATTATCTGAGAATCGAAAGATGTATAAAGATCCTCGGTTGGCGAAGAGACGCGAAATAAACTATTCCCAGGTTTGTCACGAAACGGTGCGGAAGATACATTCGCAGCGGGCACCGCAGGCCGCTTGATTTCCACCGTGGAAGTGTTTTCCATCGTCGCGGTGCGGCGTGATGCGGCAGCGCGATTGGACGCGGTCTCGAAAGTGCGGCTTCGACCGAATCCACCACTAGACTCTCATTAGCGGTATTCAGAAATTATTCACAGCGCTCGAGAGTCCGTGGTAGCTGCCATCCTCGGGTTTACTTGAAATATCGCGAGGGAAAGCGTCCCGTGACAAATCGGACAGATGTCAAAATCTAGTTAGGCACCCATGGTACCTTGTAACACCGGCACTCGACGGATGTTAATCTGCCGATTCTGATCATTGTTGATTCGTCATCCGATCGTCACCCGTCGATATCCAGACCCTGACGATTTTTTCTCCTTGAGATTCAATCGATGTGATGCATTCGTTAGTTGAGGCTTGTAAGTAACAGTAGGGAGCATATAAGATTTATACGAATCTTCACTATGTTTAGCGTTATGAAAAATTATAGTACAAAAAGGTGTTTAGAATCTCCTATTTTTTTTTTTATTCTTGATAGATAGCGCGATAATTATTTTAAACTTTTACGCAGCGACTATTTATTTTCTATAGAATGTATATTTTTTATTTTAGAAGTTTATATTTAATAAAATCATTGAGCTTTTTATTTTTTGTTATTTTTGAATTTTCATTTGTTTATGAAAATGTCTCGTGCATGGAAAAAACTTTTTCTTTAAGTACCTATATCAAAATTTAGCTAGATACAGATCTAAAAATAATTTTGTTTATATCAAAATAATTATATAGGACGCTCAAACTGTTTACTAGAATATTAAAACTTTTTGTAGCATTATCACCGTTCAAGGATTCTCCATCTAATTATTTTATTGATCCAACTAAATTTTTAAATACTTCAGCAAGCCTATTCTTTCCTTGCGATAAAACAATCACGTGAAATAAATGATAATCTTTTCTTTATAGGGCTTCGCCAGGGTTTAAATTTGGCTGCGTGAATTCCCCTGAACGATGCCGTGAGACACGTTTTGCGAGTCCGTAAAATCTCGCATGAATTTGCCAAAGATCGCGACTTTCTCGACCCAGTCGCACTGTAGATCACTGAGTACATCCTCCGGATAGGCGGGCGAACCTGTACCTTTCCTCGCTTTGTGAGAGGACACAAAGTAGATTCGAGATACGCGGTCGTGCTCCCAGTTCCCGTGAGGTCATATGCCGAGAGAGGTTGACTTCCAGCGGCTCTCGAGATCGAAGATTCGCCTACGCCCTTCCCGCGGAAGGACGCGCGTACGCGAGATCCTGTTTCCTCTCGCGATTCTTTCGCTCGAAATAATCCTTCGACTTTGGATTTCGCGAAATCGATATGCCACCGTACACAGTTTGATGCTATAGCTTTTTTTTCTTTGTATATATTTCGAAAAAGTGTAATAAAATGTTTTCAATGGCAGCTATTTGAATTTTGCGAATTAATTCTAAATTTGAAAATACGTTCTGAGCGATATTACGTTTATCTATAATATTACTTACATAGTATTCTGATATATTTTTTAATAATTTATGTTCTAATATACGTACACACACACACACACACACAACACACACACACACACACACACACACACACACACACACACACATCATGAATGTATTAAATAGCAGGTGGAGAATAGAATAACGAGATTTTCTGTTGAATCACATATCTTAATCTGTGATGTATAGATATGTACATATAATTTATTAACCAGATATTAACTTATATTAAAATGCTAATCTCTATGCATGTCATTATCTCATACTTCTAAAGTTTCGTAAAAACTTTCGTAATAATCATTCAAGTATAAAGTTAACTGTCAATCTAATCGCTCGTATCTTCACAATTTCCGCGAAATATTATTACTCTGCAATCTTACATTATTGATCTCACATCGTAAAATAAATCGTGACTAACTCAATCGTCTTAACACTATTGTTGAAATTATTCTGCGAATATTACTAGCTATGATAATTCCATCGTTACGGAAATAAGATTTTTCTAATTATTACCAATGTAATTTACCACGGAATTGCTAGATGTAAAAAAATATAGCATCATAGTTAAGAAACAAAGGCATTCTTTGCATAAATGTGTATATGTGTATACGTATGTGTGTCAAAAGAATCTTATGATGCCTAGTTAAAAAGATTTCAAGAGAGAGAGATGATAGGTAAAGATAAATATTAAAATTTATAATGACTACAGAACAGACTGGTTTTTGATTGAAATGTTTAAAAAACAGAAAATGTTTAAAAACAGAATTTTAAAACTTTGGATAAGTCAAAACTTTGACTTATATATTAAATTAAATATTAAAATGTACAATGTAACTATAGAATGTTTAAATTTCTAAAAAAACAAAATTTCAAACCCTAGAATAAATTTATTAAGAATTTTAAACACGCCCGTATATTATATATATATATATTGTATGTATATATGTGAATACATTAAATACGATAAATAAAGCCAAGATCGATCAAATTTTGGATGTTACAAATAATACATTATATATTCTTTATTAAATCAATTTATTCCAAGATATAATTGCGAGCCGATCCTGGCTAAGGTAATATTTTTTGCAATAAATTTCTTACGTTTACTATTTTTTGCTATTTCTTACTATTTTTTTTTCTTTCTAATTTAATTAGTGTTTCAGAATGATTGTGTTGAAACCGAATGTTCGGCTCGCAGTTATATTTTGAATAAATAAATTTAATAATAGAATATATAATATATTATCCTGTAACATCCAAAATTTGATCCATCTTGACTTTTTTTATTGTACTAGAATAGTAGTGTAGTAGAATAAGCTATTCTGGATTTTTCACTTTAACATAAAATTTGATGTTTTCTAAATTTAACAATTTGATTATGTTGGGCAATAGAGAGAATCTTTCACAAATCTTATATTCACATCGTGAATATAAAATTATCATATGACAATAATACATATATCATGTGATATCTTGATTTGAAAGAAGACACCAAGTAGAAATTTAAAAACTTGAAAATATGAAAATCAACATATCTTTAGAATAACGAAAGTTACTATTTTTCTTATGAAATTGAAAGCCTGATAGATGATTCAAATTTTCACATAATAAGTTACAGCAGATTCAGAAACATTAATTTTATAGAGAACAAGATGACTAAATTAATTTTTACACGAGGATCATATATATTAAAGAGCAGAAGAAATTTTAAGAATCTCTGAAATATGTGTTTATGTTCTCTATTTCATTATTTGTTCCTCCATGGTATATTTCTTCCACTTAGAGATGCAGCTTCGCAAGTTTTCACGGGGCGCACGATCGTCTCGACTGTGTCCCTTTGACCTCACGCTGTAAGATGAGATTTGTTCGCTCGATGAGGCCAACTGCGTTTAATAATCTCGCGATAATCGATTACAGCATCAACGACGATTCGCACGTTTGCTCGATTCGCTGCAACGTAGAAACGACCTGACTCGCTTGCTCTTACGACATTCCATGTTTTCGATTAATAAGACCAAGCGTGCTATAGCAAACAGCGCTTTTCAGCGCACCGCATCGCTGTCGCATTCCTGAAATCTCGCGAATATCGCGCCATTTTTTCGCTGTACCGCACGCCAAGCGATATCGTAGCTCACTTTCTCAGACAGCATGGTTTTTGTAGTATTCTCTGCGTCTCCACGAGCGCATCATTCTAGGATCCAGACTCAAATACGAAAGGACATTAGAGCCTATGTTGTGCCTCTCTCCGCTAGAAGCGATCATACATCTTATCTCGAGAAATCCTGAGTTGCATGATCATGCTTTCGTAAAACCGTTAACTCCATCGTTCTTCCTATCTTATTTGGTGATAATACTTCTTCGTTTTCGAAACAAAAAACGAGATATCAGAATTTGCATATAGTATCTTATTAGCACCACAAGTTTCAGATTAACTTATGGACGTAAAAAATAACGAGATAGATTATAAGTTTATACAGACAAGGATTATAATTAAATAAAAAAAGTGAACTGTAGCAAATCTGAATGATTATAATGTAAATGATAATACCTATAATTTTATGTTTAATGACGTTAATTAAATAAAAAAACATAATTTAATGCTTGACATTAATTGAATAAAAAATAATCATTTCAAACAAAAAAATTTTAAGGAATATTGAATTCATGCAGAATCTGAAACACAGTTGTTTTTCTTTCTCTTGTTTTCCTTCTCTTTGATCGTTGCACAAGAATTATTGCAGGATTTCTTTACTCTAATTTATTTCCAGGTATTCGCGTTTACGTTTGATCGCGGATCGTTTTTACATGGCGACCGATTCAATCAGGAAATACGATCGCGATGCGAATTTCGTGCACCGCGCGCAGAAAGGTTTACGAGTGTTCCCGTTGTCTCAAGTCCTGCGATAACCGATATCACTGTCACCGGGATTTTAGTGGTCTCTCGATCGTGAAAAACATACGTTTGCACTTTATGTTTACGAGTGCGTATACCATTCCGTGATTTATAAGCTGTAATGTATGTACGTAATTCCGGAAATAATAGGTCCGTATTTTAGAGCATGATGAGATAACGAATCATTCTTCGCCATCACGTTATAATTTCTCGCTATTTTTATATTATATATATATATAAATTTGAAAAAAATAAATATTTCAAAGATTAATCGAAGATTTTCTTTTAGATTTAGTCTAAATATCATATAAAAATAAATAAAAGATGTATTGTCACATATACAAATTTACGGAGATTTAAATTATCTTTCTGTGTTTTCTCTTTCTGTTTAAAAAATTAAATTTATCTGTATTATAAACAAAATTTTAAACAGATAAATGTCATACTTCATTATTTCATATTTTAATTACAAATTAATCTCGCCATCTAACACGAAATCTATCGCATAGTAAAACGAACCATTTTTCTCGTTTTTTATGCGTATCCTCGTACAGCTATATGAGACGAAAATTATCACAACCGTTTTCCAGCGGCAAGAGGCGATCAGAGCGACATGGAACGATAAATCTTGTTTGTTTCCGTGTCGATGGGCAGCTCCGACACCATCGAAAGAATGAGTTCATATCTTCGGGGCAGAATGGAGTCTATATTAGTCCCATCTGCCTTCTTCAGAAAGGCTTCTGCATGAACGAACATTTATACTAGGACGAAACTGCGACAGACAAAAAGGAGAACGGACGGCTGAACGCGTAGATACATCCGGATTATATGCGGCCAATTGATCATGAATCTGACGTTGTCTGCAGTGCCTCTCTTGTTGCCATACATCGGCGGATTTACAGCAGTTTTTTTTCACAGGAAATATCACTGTACAATCATCAACGCATCGCGATCAATGATCAAACAAGAATACGATTCTCTGTAAAAAAAAATTATTCTTGCAGTCTATCATGCAATAATCATCATCTTTAAGTTTTATATAACTGGAATCTCCTAACGCTTTTTTGCATTCGCCTGCACAACGGAGAATACTAATAATATGTGCCCGTTGAATACGTCCGTATTTATAGAAAGACTTCATTCAATTCATTGCACTGAGAAAAAAGATTTTGTTAATTTAACAAAGTTATCAATTGTAGATATAATGACAAATGTTGGTACTGAAAACAAATACAAAATTTTTCTATCATGGAGACTGATGGTAATTTGCTATTCCAATCAATTATTGCAATAGAAGCAATCATGTATCTGCTAGATTTTTATTTGCTAGCAATACCAATTATTTGCAAAAAGTACAAAGAACGATTTAGAAAATATAATTTGTATTGTAAATCATGTACTATTTGTTACATTGATGAATAATGAGAAAATGATTCGCAATAATAATTGATCAATTTGTTTTCCTACCAAATTATCACATTTGTTATCATTTTTTGTTCTAATAAAAA
>Ga0157364_1006835_pt1 | contig 11764 bp, 9 predicted proteins | sample AttsexASBM2_FD_111476 | JGI IMG/M metagenome (GOLD analysis project Ga0157364, IMG submission 111476) | Fungus gardens microbial communities from leaf cutter ant in Ribeirão Preto, State of São Paulo, Brazil - Atta sexdens ASBM2 | ecosystem: Host-associated > Fungi > Mycelium > Unclassified ...
CAAATTTCTTTTCATTCTAATTCTTGTTTTTTCTTACTCACATATTTAATTCACAGAAGAAATAAAGTCTATTAAAAAAGGAAAGGAAAAAACAAAACTAAAATACTAACAGGAGGCGGACGACAGAGTCCCCTCCTTCTGACTTTCTCCAGGGCCATCTTCAGACCCCTCCGCGTCATCTCCACTCTCCTCTTTCCCGCTCTCTCCTTCCAAGTACCATCTCCACTCCATTGCGGCCCCAATTCTCTCCAATTGGGCCGTGTTTCTCTCCTGGCCCTCCACCAAGTCCCAGAGGGACTTCCCGACTCCTCGGTACTCCTCCACGAGTTCCTGGAGTGCCTTTTCAATGGCACTTAGAACCCCACCATAAGTGGGGATCATGGCCGGGGTATTGGTATTGGTGTGGGGTACACACCGCTGCTTGAGTGCGATACACCCGGCACAAGCAAGGGAGCGGCTATGAAGAAGAAAAATATTTAAAAAAAACAATAAATAAGTATAATTATTAATCACTCACCTTGAGGGGTACACCAGGCAATCCTGCCCAGTGCTCACACACCTCTCGCAGGGGGTAGCACCCTCTATCTTGACTGCGGCACCCCCACGGTATTTCCCCGGTTGCTTCCCTCTAGCCTTCTTGGAGGGCCGTTGCTCCTCCTCATCTCCTGCGGCGACCTCCTTGTGCTTGGACCCCGCGGCCTAGGATCCTTCAGCCCCCTCCAATAGGGTGGCCTCTTCCTCTAGCACCTCGTCCCGGAGTCGCTGGAGGTACTCCCTTGTCCTCTGCTTCCTCTCCTCCTCCTCCGCAATCCTCTGCCTCTCGGTCTCTTCCTTGGCCTTGGCCTCTGCTTCTCTCCTGGCTTTCTGAGCCACACGCTCAGCACGACGGGCTTCTGCTGCCTCTTGCAGTTGAAGGAGAGACTGTTGCTCCTCCTCATGCCGTCGCTGTATCTGATGGCACTGCTCCTCGAGCATCTCGGTGTCGTTCTGCGAAATGTCGGAAGGGGCGGGGGAAGACATGATGATACAGAAACAAGAGCGAAAAAACTCTCTTTTTCGTTTATGTATTGTTGACCTAGGTACCATCACGGGATTCTTGGATAAATCTAATAGGACTTCGAATCAACTCAATAGGACTTCGAAGGCTCAGTCCTAAGGGGGGGATACTGTCATATGCAAGTCCACCTATCCAGAAAACTACATCCCCACGGTGATGCCACCTCCGAACCATACAAGCCTGCCTTCCACGGCGGCCACCTTTCTCACAACATGTCTCAGGGCGGTGCTGCAACCCTCCGAATATTCCGTCTTCCACGGCGGAGATACTCCTACTCAACTCAGTCTTCCATGACGGAGTTGCTCCTGTCAGTGTCTCAACACTGAAACCTCTGCTCAGGGCAATAGGGGTTTTACCACTGAAACCCCGAGCATCTCCTATACTTTCCATTTGTATATAAGACTAGTAGTTACACTGTACGGACTTCTCTCTCTCATCTGAAGTTGCGACCACATGGCAGACAGATGGCGCAGCACATAAGCTGAAGCCAAGGTTGTTCCACAAGTCTGCTCATCTCCAAGTCCATTTTACGGACTTCCACCCCGGTGTGAACCGCGCCTGACAGAAGTGTAATCTGACAGAAACCAGAGTTATAAATATATTTCATAGTTGTTGAGCTTCACAGAATTTGGTTGTAAAAACATTAGATCAATGACTGAATTGAAGTTGTTTATATTGTCAGAGTACTTGGTAAAAATCTGTTGAATGGCTGAAGACAATATAAAATTGAATGATTGTGTAGTTTCTACTAAAAGGTTACTATAAGAGAAATGAAAGAGATATAAAGGATCCTAATTGTTATCTCTTATGTTAAAGTCACCTGCCATAATTAGGACATTTTGTATATTTGCTTCAGTATCCTTCAGATACTTTAAAGCTAAATGGTTGTCATCTAAATGTCTCCTTTTAAAGAGAATTGCATAGTTGTCAAATGAATGTTGATATATGTCACCACTCTTAAATAATTGTGACCATTAGTGTTTAGTTTAGAAAATGTAATCCAGTTTGGATAATTAGAGATATCTATAACTATGTTCTCTTTTTCATTGAAAGAACTGGGAATAGCTTGAATTATAAACTAAAGAGGTTCTTGAATAAATAAAATACAAAATCTTTTTGTATTTCAAGTAGAGTTTTAACAAGTGATTTGTTCTTTTGAATGTTTTGTAAGTATATCTTAAGGATTTTAATAATTATATTTCAGGACTGTTTACAGCTAAGTATATTAAATTCTTCCTACTCTTGTGGAATTTTTGGCATTTCTTTACATGTTATTCTTTATTAAAATAATGTTTTTAAAAAGAACACATATTTAAGTTTGCTTAATGATCTCTTTTATAATTTAGATACTATCACAAATAAGATACTCACTGGTTGTGATACTGGGGCTGAATAGTGTTTCAGGGGTTTAGTATAAGGATATGATGATTGACAGATGATAAAAAGTATCAATAGGAATAATTAACATTGTTAAATCTAAAGTCTAGCCCTCAGACACAGAGGTATATATATAAAAGAGTGATAGTCTGTGTACAAGCTGTTGCCATCACATGATCAAAACTCGTACCTGATGGGAGCTGTCATCTGTCATAGCAGCTGTCAGGCTAATTTTAGAAGGTAACTAATTATGTCACTACATTGATATGTATGTATCTTTACCAATACTTATCACTTTGAGACACATCATATATTGTTGTAAACGGATTGATGAACACTTTCCAATGCAAGTTCAATTGTGCGAATCTGTTCAGCCATTCATGAGATATTAGTAGACAAAGCTTTTTACAGCTACTGATGGCCCGATATCTCAGTCATTTGTTGTCACTCCTGTACCTTCCACATATGTGCAGATAGCCCTCATTTGGGACTTTCTAGTGCAACTTGGTTTGTGAAAATTGGTCCACTGGTTATGGAGATACAAGCTAAATGAAGTTTGTGACAGATACTTAAATGAATAAGAGTAGAGTTCTTCTTGCTTAGTTTCTAGTTTTGGCAGGTTAGTCTTGAAATTTACTTTACAACACCAAGTAAAGTGTCAGTAATGTTCCAATTTATGAGAACTATTACACTTGATATATCTTAATTCTTGAAATTTGTATATAAAAGTTATGTAATCCTACTTTCGGTAATTCTTGTATTAGAGTACTTCTGGATTTATATTTGCTTTCTGAATTGTAATAATGAAACTTCTTATATTAAACAAACAGTTAATGAAAGTTTTCACAGAGTTATCGTTATCACTTTGTGCATTTTAAATATCAATCTATATAATTGCTATGTCAGATCTAGGTAAAATCTTAACTATCTTTAGTTTGAAAGTAACTCAAATGTTATCAAATACATAAGTTGATTTGATGATATTTTCTATAAAGCTAGTATCAATAGAAGTATTTGCACCTTCTCTAAAATATAGGATACTGAGAATTTTGAAATATGATTTCAATTGTAGTAAACATATACTTTGCACATCATTAGTGTTTATTAAGCTTTGATTTTTTATATATGATTTAATTACTAAGAGATTGGAAGGTAAAGTAACTTTGTTTGAAATTACAATCAAACCTTAATAGTTTAAGTAAATGAAATCAACAAAATTGTTGGATTTGACATCTTTAAAAGTATAGTTCATATTCAATATATATTGATATATTGTTTAGGCTTGCTTGAATTGATAATTGTTTTGTAGACTTTTTTTACTTTCTTGTTTAATAATTAAAGAAAATGTTTTTTAATCTTCAAAATTTCCTTGATATTAGCTGAAAATGTTTATATATAAGATTATTAAGTAATAGTTTTTTCTTTCTTTTTCTTATAGAATTTAAATTTACTCAGTTTCTTTTTAAATGATTTGAAAGGAATTGAAAATAGAGGCCTTACTAGAGTAAATAAGTTAGAAAATTTAACCCCAAGATATTTTTCCTCTTGATATTTAATTTGTTGCTAAGCAATTTGTTATTAATCATATTTTGTCTAGATTATAATTGCTTATTTTGAGTTCGTCTCATCTGCTTTTATAGTTTCTTTTATTAATAAAAGAAATTATATAATTTAAAGAAGTAATAATGTTTTTGCTGATTTTTCAATTATATTAAACATAAAAATTAGATTAAGATTATTGTTTTAGAGATTTGAGTTAGCTAATTTAGATATTGTTAATTGATAGATAAATGGAATTTTAAATCTTTTTTTAATTAACTAAACTATTCTACTTAGAAGATGTATATAAAAGATAAAAGTTTTCTTATTCAGTTTGACTAAACTAAAAAGAGTTGTTACTTTGAACTTTTAACATATAGAATTAATAATATATCTAAGTAACCAAATGTTACTTTTAATATATTTCTACTTGAAAATGTAGATCTGCTTCTTAGCTTATTCATATTGATATTTTCTGAAATATATTTAGCTAATTATAGGAGAATAATTTATTTTCATAGTTTTTCTGTTAGATATTACTATATAAGATAATAATTTGAGTAAGAAAAGTAATATCAATTCAATATTTTCTTTATCTTTACTATTTTAATTTATTTTAGTTTTATTATTACTTTTAAAAATCTTACTTTTCTAATCTTTCAATTGTATTTTTTTAGTTTTATATATAAGTTTTTTTCTACTAATTTCTTTATTACACTCTTAATATAAAATTTTATTTATCATTATTTGAAATGTTATTGATTTGTTTTATTTATTTATTTATACATTATTATAATCCTATTATAAGTCTAACTTTGTAAATACTTTTTTAATAACTATGTTTTTTATAATGTTTGAAATAAAAAATAAAAAATAACTATTTGTTTTTTATTCTTCTTACAAAAAATATTAATGTTATTTAAAATAACTTTAAAAGTTTGATATATTCTTTTTTAAATTGTTTTTCAATAAATTCTTGTATATTTATTTTTTAATACCAATTTTGTTTTATCTCAATCATATGATTTTATATATTTTTATTAGTATTTTCTCACTTGTTTTCTTTTTAAAAATATGAATTTATTTGTAAAATCTTTGAAAAATCAATTTCTTGGTTTTTTTAAATTTAGCAACTTTATTTCAAATTTTGTTATTTTTCTATTATCTTTTTTACTTTTATTATTATTATTATTATACTTTTCTGAACACTTTGTTATTCTCTTTTTATATTTTTATATATATATAAGTTTTTTTTATTTTCTTTAACTTAAATTACTACTTTCTAGTAAACTCTGAACTTATAACAAACTATGTTATTTTACTATTTAACAATGTTTTTATTATTATTATTTTTTGTGTATTAATTTTTTTAATTTAATTTTTACTATAACTTTTTTAAATATATTTCTATTATCTAAATTACAGTAAAATGTATTATTTATTACTTTAAAGAGTATTGCAAACTTATTATTACTAAAACTTAATTAAGAACTATTAGATTTTTTTTCTTATTTAATTTTTTTTATATTTATAGTATATTTGTTACTATTATAGATTTATTGTAATTATATTAGTTCTTTTAACTTCTTTTATTAAAGTAGACTTTACTGATTTGAGAAATTTTTTATTTTCTTGGCCAAATTTAAAACTATAATAATTATTAATATTATTATTTTACTGTATTTTGTTTTGATATCTAAGTTTTTATATCTTTTTTCTCAGTTTTTTCTTTTATTTTTCCTTGAATACTTATTTTTATAAAACTAATACTAGTTTCTTTCTTTAATTTATAATTTAAACTTGATTTAATTTTTGTAAATATTAGTAATATTTTTCTTATTTACTTTATATTGTTTATTAACTATTTAAACTATTAATTACTATTTTAATAATATATATATATTTTAAATAGTATTATAAAAATACTTATTATTTTATATAAACTTATTACAAGTAAACTAATAATATAAGATTTATATATAAAAAACTATTTTAATAGTTAAGTTTTTTCTACTTATTTAAAGTTTAGTAATATAATATTAATCTTTAACTCTAAATTTAAAAATAAAAAAATAAAAAGAAAAGAAATTAAGTTTACTATTTTTAATTTTAATAATATTAGTGTTTATTAAGTTTAATATTATCTTTTAAAGAGTTATATTATACTTTACATTTAATTAGATATAATATTAGTTTTTAGTATATTTCTTAGTTTATATTTAAAAAGATTATTATAATAAATAAAGTAAATTATATAGTAATTTTAGAATTTGAATATTTTTTTAGTCTTTTAATTAAAGAACTTAATCAAACCACCAACAGTATTTTGGGCCATCTCTTTTTTCTTTTTAAATTGCATGGTAGTGCTTATTAGAGATACTGGGAATAAATCATCTTCTACTTCAGTATTTCAAATTACAGCTTCAAACATAACTCCAACTAAAGATATGAACATGGTCATCAACTTAGTTAATGATCTTTTCAAGGATAATTGTGACAATTATGATGAGGTGAGAGATCATTCCTTAACATCTAGCACACACTATCCTAGGACTCTGTCTTTGTTCTCAAGCAATTGTAATGAGGACTATGCCATTAGAGTCCAAAGAAAAAGTGACAGAATGGTCAAAGATAAACCCATCGCTTTAACTAACAGCTCACAGCTGGAATATGCATCTTCCAAGAGCCAGGACAACCAAGTTAGCAAGGTGGCTGACCTCATTTCAAACTTGAGGCAACAATGTATAGTAAACGTTGGGCCTATCCTCAATAATGAATCTCCTAATGACAACAATGTGTTCAACGTGCAGTTGAATTATGATATCAACCAGGCTCTAGACCCTGAATCCTGGAACAGTAACTTCTGGGCCATCTTGCTCCATAGATTGATGGGACACTTGGCATCAGATATCAAGAACATCAAAGATTCACTTATCAGAATGTGCAAATACATCCTGAGCAAATCTATTGAAGATGATAAGACCAACAGTGTCAAAGATTTCAAAGGTATTGGCAAGGCAGCATGGAGTTTATCTCGTTCTTATACAAAGCACATTGGGACAGTCTGGTTGTGGATGATACTAACATGTTATTCAGAAACAAAGTGAAATCCAAGTTTAGTTCCCAGATTGTCAAGGAACTGTCCAACAATAAAGAAAAAAATTCAGTCAAACTGTCTTATGTTTCCTCTCTTCCTCCTCCTATCCCAGCTAAGTTTCCAAAGGAGGTAAATGAAATCTCCAAGTTTTTTAAGAAGAACCCTACTTCTACACAGAAGAAATCCTATGCACAAGTCTCATCTAACTTTAATGCATCAGACATAGCTAGGAAAACTTTAAAAATTAAGAAAGCATTTCTGAGCCTTCAGAACAAGAAAATCGAACAGATTCAAAAGATCATCAGCAACAACAGCAAATCCAAACTGCGTATCAACATAACTACCAAAGAACCTTCTTGCAAATAAGTCATAGTTCCTATGAGTATTGAAAACATAAAGAAACTTATCAAGGATTCCAGTGCACACATAATCAACATTAACTGGTCTCTTAAGAGTATCAAGTTGAACATTATGGCTGACTTCATTCATATTAATGACAAAGGTATTGTTATCTCCACTAACAATGTTACTAGTCCTTCAGACCTCCAAGAGATCGAAAGATGTATCAAAAGCTCTCTGTGCTCTGACGTGGATCAAATTGATTTCCCTAGGCTGTCTTAGTCAAAATTGTACCTCAAGATTGTCGGCATTCTATATCTATCTGAACAATCCAACATCTAGTTATCCTCTGAAGAAGTGAAAAGAATTCTAAAGAGCAACCACATCTTCAATAACATCATCTTGGCCTCTAAACCAAGAGTCATCAAAGTATCTCCCAAGTTGGACATGTCTATCATCTGGATTAATATATGGGATGCGCAAAGTGGTACCAAAGCCAAGAGTCTCATCAATAGGAGATTCAATGTTGGCAGCTTCATTGTTACAATTCATGGCACAAACATGAACTCCAGAGTACTACAGTGTAAAAACTGCTGGAAGTGAGGTCATACAGCCGGTGTGTACAGAATTCAAGGGTCCAAATGTATAAAGTGCAATGGTCCTCACCAATTCATTCATCACCGCCAATTTACATGGTACTGCAAAGCTAACAATAAGACTAACCCCCCAGGTTAGAAACCAAGAAGGGCAAACCTTGCTTGTACTCCTTCAAATGTTCAAATTGTAAGGGAGAATACTAAGCCGACTTTACTGAGTGTCTGTTCTGGAAATACAGATTCAACAAAGAATGGCATACTAAGGAATACTCCAAACTTCGAGAAAATTGAAATACTTCAATTCATTCATCTGTGAATGGCAACAAAGTATGATTTGCAGCAATATTAAAATTTTTTCATAGAATGTTTGAAAAAACAATCTTATTGTAAACACCATTCTCAAAGTCAATGCTAATTTTGATATTATTTTCATTCAAGAACCATCTTGGTCCACCATTCGCTTTATCCCTAGTTTTCAGAACTGTGAAGGAGAAATCTTGGTTGATGTCATCAGCCACCCTAACTGGCTAACTTTCACTAGAACCTCTGAATCCGAAGATAACTTTCTGAGGGTTGTCATTTATATTAACATCAGACTGTCTCCTTTTTTCTTTTCTCTTCGCAAAGATGTCATTAACCATAGAGATATTCTTTTAGTCTCATTCTTCAACAACAATAATGTTTTTTGGTTAATGAATGTTTACTCTAATTCTTTCCATTCTGCTTTAAAGTATCTCAAGAATACTAAAGCTAGTATTCAAAACCTTTTAATCATGACTGGTGACTTCAACATTCAGAATAGTTTATGGGATTCTTTTTTTCCTCACTATTCTTCTATTAGTGACAATCTTCTTATTATTACTAACTATTTTAATTTATACTTGTCAATTCCTACTAACCAAGCTCCAACTAGGTACTCCAACAATGTGAATAACTCAAACTCAGTCATCAATCTCATATTCCTTCATAGTAGTTCAAATGAATTAGATAACCACTCAATATATCCAGAGTGGCACCTCATGTCAGATCATGCCCCTCTTACCATCACTATTCCTATTGTTGAGGAAAGTATCAACTCAACCAAATACTCAATCATCAAAGATAGCAAAGAGGAAGCATCCTTCATCAAGGACGTCACCACATCCATTAGAAATCTTAATATGTCCAACTTGTCAGATATAACCAGTTTGAACAGAGCTGTCAATGATTTTACAAATGTAGTCAAAAGTGCTTGGGAAAAGAACTCAAAAATCATCAACATCACGAAACACTCTAAGAGCTGGTGGGATGAAAACTGTAGTAGGGATCTGGAAAATTACAGGTCATCAAAAAGCTTAGAGGACTGGAAGATCTTCCGTAGAACTGTTAAGAATACAAAACATTTATTCTTTAACCTCAAAATCCAGGAAATAGCCAACAAAAAGCAAGGGCCTTAGGAGCTTATGAACTGGATCAACAAACAAAAACTATCAGCTATTGAAGCGATCAAGTATAATGATTGATCTTGTCTGGAAATCAACGACCTGTGGCATACGATACACTCTTTCTTCAATATGGCCCAACATCATCATATTGATGAGAATGTTCTCAATGAAATCACATCTTTTCTGTTTTTCACTTGGGTTTTATTCTTGAAAGAAGAATTTACTAGTGCTATCACTAAATGCAATAATTTGTCTACTCCTGGCTCTGATAAACTTTCATGAAGTCACCTCAAATATGTACTCAAGGACAAGTTGTGCTTGAAGAACATAATCAAAATCACTAACGCTTGCCTAGACATAGGTTATTGGCTGTCCCACTTCAAAACTTCGACAACTATTGTAATCCTGAAGTCTAACAAAGTATCTTATGATACACCCAAATTTTTCAGACCTATTGTCTTGCTTAACACTTTGGGAAAACTAATCAAAAAAGTCATTAGTGATAGGCTCCAATTTCATGCAGTTTTCAACAACTTTATCCACCAGAGTCAACTAGGGGGACTCAAGTTCAAGTCCACAGTGGATGCTGGCATTGCTTTTACTTACTTTATTCATATGGGGTGGGTTAAAAACCTTTCAATTAGCACCCTTACTTTCGACATCGCCCAATTCTTCCCTTTGCTTAACCACCACCTTCTCACCCTTATTCTAGGGAAAGCAGGTTTCAACTCACATGTTGTCAAGTTTTTTTCTAACTATCTTGTTGATAGAAAGACACATTACTTTTGGAACAGTTTTTCTTCTCTATCTTTTAATGTAAACATTGGGGTGGGTCAAGGCTTGGCTTTTTCTCCTATCCTTTCGGCTCTCTATCTTTTGCCTTTTTTTCACATCTTAGAAAATTGATCAAAAAATCTCAAAATTCCGATTTCTATTTTATCTTTTGTTAACAATAGGCTTCTTGTTGCTCAGAGCAAGTCCTTTAACTTATCTAACTCTCTCCTCTTTTGTAGCTACAATATTATTTCAAACCTTTTTTCAAAATTTGGTCTTTTAGTAGAACACTTGAAAACTGAAGTCTTTCATTTCACAAGGTTGCATAGCACTTTTAACCCCCATTTTCTCAATCTTTCCTCTATTGGTGGCCCTATTCTGCATTTCAGGGATTTCTGGAAATATCTGTTATAAGACGAGTATGTGGACAGACTTTAGGATTAGGGTTAAGTATATTATAATTATTAGTCTACAACGGAAGAGAGATAGGAGATAGGCATGTGACCTGGAAGTCATGTGACAGAGTCTAGACCGGTCTGAAAAGACTTAGAGTCTAGAAGGATCAAGAGGAGTCTAGATTAGAGTTAGGGTTAGGAGTGATGTCAAGGGCCATGAGTTCTTCATGGTGTACACATAGTGTACACATGTATAGTGGAGATTAAAAGTATGACGTCAGGGCACATATAGGAAACATAATGGCCTTAAGGAAAACACATATGAATGAGTAATAGGACATGAGGACGATGTATGGACATAAGGGCAGGTAATTATTGTTGTAGCACAGACCAGGAGCCTGTAATATATATAGAGGATCAATACAGCAAGGGCTCCTTGTCGAGTTCTCCTGTAATTCCCCCACTCTTTACTTGATAGCCCATTGGAGAGCTTTGCTCGTTGTGAGATCATTTGTCCTTGAGTGACGAGTGGTTGCTACAACAACCAGTTACTTCTTGAACACCAAGTTTTTGGTACTTAACAGTACTTTGTCTCCTTTCTTCCAATTCTCACTTTCTTTTCTTCCCCTATCCACTTGCCTCTTCATATTCTCCTGCACCTTCTTCAGTGCTGCTCTTGCTTTTTCATAAACCTTCTTCATTCTCTTCACAAATTCTGTCGCCTTTTCTACTTTCCCCCTCTTTCTTATGTCGCTCCCTATTCTTAATTCTCTACCATAGTTTGCTATGAAAGGTAAAACTTTTGTGGCCATGTGAACTTGATTGTTCACCACAAACTCTGCTGATGCTAACCACTCTGGCTGGTTCTTCTGCCTGTGATCTACAAAGAACTGAAGATACTGTTCAAGTTCTTGGTTCATCTGTTCTGTCTGCCTATCCATTTGTGGGTGGAATGCCGTTAACAACCTCATTTCTATTTCCAACATCCTATTTAACTCTTTCATCAACTCCGCTGCGAACTGTAGTCCTCTGTCCGATACTACATGTTATGATCTTAGATCCTTAGAGTTGGATAAAAGAACAACTCTTGTATTAGAGAAACACAAGAGAACTTGATAAAGAGCTCTTTACAAAATAGTCTACCTTATATACTTTTACAGATGGTC